>Ga0194120_10000408_pt1 | contig 80429 bp, 90 predicted proteins | sample TA2MahCa65mmetaG_FD_148642 | JGI IMG/M metagenome (GOLD analysis project Ga0194120, IMG submission 148642) | Freshwater microbial communities from Lake Tanganyika, Tanzania - TA2015019 Mahale Deep Cast 65m | ecosystem: Environmental > Aquatic > Freshwater > Lake | place: Tanzania: Lake...
GTTGTCCGTGATCCGGCAGTACATCGAGCAACAGGAGGCACCCGAATGAGCCGCTCACGCAGCTATCGCGCTTCACCTCCCGCCAACCGTCCCGGTATGGCGGGCGCACTGCGCGATTCTTTGGTAGGGGGGGCCCGATCGCACCGGGCCCCATGGAATCAGTCGTCGTCTCCGTAGTCGTTGCTGGCCCTCTTGCGGCCACCCCATTCCTTGGTAAGCTTGGCCAGGAGCTTGAGGTGCTCGATGGGGAAAGCGTGATCGACGCCGAACATGCGATCGACGTCTTCCAGGAAGGCCCGGTGGAATTCCTCGGAATGCCGCTCGCCGGCCCGGTGCGCCCGCTCGTGAAGCACCGTGGTGAGGGCCTTCGAGAACGGTCCTGCGAAGAGCTCCTCGTTGAGGGCGACCTCGTTCTCCTCGTAAACGCCCAGGAGCTTGATGTCCGCCTCGTTGTGCGCCTTGAAGACCTTGATCCGGGGCATCGGGATGCCGGCCGACTGGAAGGCCTGGGTCAGGAGCATTATTTTGCGGGCATGACGTGAGCCGTCGGTGATCTTGATGGCGCTCGACCGGGTGATGGCGTCACGCTTGGCCTCCAGGGACTCGACCCCCTCGTCCCTGAGGATGTCGATGAGCATGGGATCGGTGACCTGCTGGACGCCGAAGCGCCCCAACTTGTCGTACTCCCACTGGTTGCCGGGCTCGTGCTCGCTGTAGCTGAAGCGCTTGAGGTTGAAGCTGTTCACTTCGCGCCAGATCTCGTGCCAGTTGTCGAGCCGCTTGAAGGCGGCGATTTCCGGATTGCCGGCGTAGTGCTGGATCATGTCGCCGCCGCGCTTCTCGATGAGGGTGGTGAACACCGACTTGGGGCAGAACGGCGAGGCGTAGCACTTGTGGATGGCCGTGACCAGGGCCTCGAAGGACAACGTCTTGCGGTCGCGATCGTTGTCCTCGGGAAGCTTGTCGTCAATGCGGTAGATGAAACTAAGCCGGTAGTCCTCGCCGCGGTCGATGCCGGCCAGGAAGACCCGGCCGTAGGGCTGCCCTTCCGGTCGGGCATAGATCCCCGCGCCGATCGGTTGGGCCAGGAAGGGATTCCGGGATCCCGCGAAGAACGTGTCGACCGAGATGTCGTAGAATTCGCCGATGCGATCGATCGACCCGACCAATTCGACCTCCGAGAAGGTCGGGCCGTCGTAGCGATCCTCCTTGCTGATCTCGAAATGCAGGATCTTGGTGGGATGGTCGTCGATGTCGCGCTCGACCCAGACGGCCCTGGCCTCCCACTGACCGTCATATCGACCGGACCGATAGGTCACGTCGATGCCGAAATCCCGCAGCAGGAGCAGGGCGCAGATCTTGAGGCCTTCGCCCTTGTCGCCAATCTGTCCCTGGACACCCGCCTTGTCGGTAGCACCCAGGATGAGCACGTAGTCCAGGTTGAAGGCCGAGGGCCCGCGAACCACCAGGCGCTTGCGCCCGTCCGGGAGGTATTCGCTCCGCACGACGATTTGCGCCAGGGGATCGGCGATCCCTAGCTTGGTCATACCATCGAAGAAATTCTGGTAGAGGTCGCGCTTGACCCAGGTCAAGCTGTTCTTGACCCCGTAGGTCTCGGCGATGTTGGCGCTTTCGCGCAAGGTGGTCACACCCGACATGATTCCTCCCAAACAAAAAGGACCACGATCCGGCTTGATCGGGTCCGGAACTGGGGTTGTCCTTATCGAGCCTTGGTCAGGTTACCGGCAGCCCACATGCACTTGAGGGCCAACGGCGAAAGAGGCGGCACGGCTGCGAGATCGCGACCCTTGGGTGGTTGCACGATCACGACCTCGTGCATGACCCGCGCCTGTTCGATCTTGATCTCTTTGTCGCTCATGCCAGCACCTCCTGCTGGAATCCGGCCTGCTTGAGGATGTCCCAGACAAACCCGGGCACCGGATCGCTCTTTCCGAACTGGGCGATCAGCCCCTCGGGGGTATCGGCCACCATGACCGACGTGTGATCGATGGCGTGTTCGATCCGTGTCCTCTCGTGGATCTCCAGAACCAGCCGACCGTAGTCGGTCTCGTACAGTGTGGCCTCTATCCACTTGGGATTATCGGGGGTCCGGGTATCGAGGCTGGCCAGCTGGCGACCCCGGAAGGTCATGGGCCATTTGGCGCTGGGGCGGACGGTATACTTGGGCAAGGCGAGGACTCCTTTCAAGTGCGCTGCATTTCGCCCGGCGGCCTGACCGGCACGGGCCTGGCGCCGCAATGGGGGCAGGCCGTCGCCAGCACGTCGTAACGGCGCCGGCAATTTGGACAAGGCTTCTTCATGTGTGGTAATTCCTGATCGCCAGCTCCCGGCGCACGCCGCGCTTGTCCTTGCTGGCGGCAATCGGCTGGCGCGCGGTTACTTCGGTTAGATTCCAGATCGGCTCCTGGTAGAGTTCGCGCACCAGCGGCACATCGCTGTTGCTCAAGAAGATCCTGGCTCCCTGCCCGTGCCAATCCGTGAGCACCCTGGCGAGCGCGATGTGCTCGGCGTAGCCGAAGGCGTCCTGCTGGTAGCGGGTGAAGCTGGTCTCGTTGGCCGGCGCGTAGGGGGGATCGACCACGATCAGGTAGTCCGGGAACTCCAGGGCGCCCATGACCGGATCGTCGTGACGCATCGTCCGCAACTCGACACCCTGGAGGGCCGCCGAGCAGGCGCGCAGGTTGTCGACATCGAACAGCCCGGCCCCGGGGTAGATAGCGCCATGCGAATTGCGACCGATCGGGACGTTGTGCCGCCCCCGGAAGTTGACCCGCCAGAGCCCGTTGTAACCAGCCCGGCACAGATACAGGAAGCGGGCGGCCCGCTCGATATCGGTCATCTCCCCGGGATCGAGGGCGCGGATTTCATAGTAGTACGGCTCCGAGTGCAGCCCTGCGATGCACTCCAGCTTGCCAAGCAACGCGCCGGGCCGATCGCGCAGCGCCCGGTAGGTACACATGAGATCGGTGTTGACATCCGAAATGATGGGGTGGCCGGTGATGCGCGGCCGCAGGCACCAGAAGACCGCAGCCCCTCCCGCCATGGGTTCCCAGTAATGTGTTATCTCCCGAGGAAGCAACGGCTCGTACTGCCCCAGCAGTTGCCGCTTGCCGCCGGCCCACTTGACGAACGGGTGCGCCAGGGGGGCGACTTGCCCCACTTCCGGGGCGGGTTGGCAAGTCATGGCTGGCCGATTCTCGCCGCGCGGCGTGCCAGGAAGTCGGCCGGCTCGGGGATCGACGGAGTCTGCATCCCGAAACCGCGCATCTGCTGATACACGGCTTCGAGAGCCGCCTTGGCATGGCGCGGATCCCGGATCTGGTTGCGCGGGCGACCGCCGGCCGCCGCCTTGGCGATCTTGTTGATCTGATGGAACTCGACCGTGCGCTTCTGCTTCCAGGTGACCAATCTCCCGGGATCGTTGGGGCGCGGTCCTACCAGACGATCGACCAGCTCGGAAACCGCGTGCGAAGTCCGGAAGTTGAGAGCCTGGGTGAGGGTCTCGCGCTCCTCCCAGGCAACCATGCCCTCGTTGACCTTGGTCTCGACGGTCTGTTCGAGGTTGTCGGTGACCGCCTCGGCCTTCTGCTCGACCAACGCCACCCGCTCCTCGATGGCCGACTGCCGGGCCTCGATAGCGGGCACGTACCGGCCGATCAGGATGGCCAGCTTGTCCACTTCGGTCATCGGCCGAACCGAATAGGAGCCGGTCTTCCGGATGCTCGGCATGACCTCGCCGGCCACCTTCTTCTGGTAAGACAGGGCGCCCGGCTTGTCGCTCCTACCCAGGAAGAAGTACAAGCCCTGCTCGGAAAGCGTCAACATCTCCTGGTCTCCCGAGGGGGTCTGAACGGAATAGACCCCCCGCCACTCCTCTGGTACATGGCCGATCGTGGCGACGCCCTTCCAGGCATAGCCCAGGGCCTCGGCGACGTCTTTGGCGACGAACCAGTACTCGTCATCGATCATGAGGATACGGTTCTCGCGACCCTCGAATTCGAACGGGACGATGGCATTGCTCATGTTGCGACTTCTCCTTGTATGGCAACTTCCTCGATCTGGATCTCGCCACGCACGACTACCCGCTTGTCGCCAGACAGCGTGATGACCAGGTTGTGGATCGCGCCCGGGTGGCCGTCGTAGCTGGCCTGGACGATCTTTCGGCCGACCAGCGACCCGAACGGCGCAATCATGCGGACTTCGCATCGGCCTGGAGATCGGCCAACTGGTCCTCGATGGCGTTGATCGCCGCAAAGTCGAGGACGTTATGGGCATGGCGCAGGGCGCGCTTGAGTCCGGCGGCGGCCATGAAGTAGCCGTGCCTCCAGGCATGGAAGCACGCGCGGTCCTGGACGATGTCGTCGGCCATGGATGACTCCTCGTTATGTTCGCTTGGCTGATACTACCATTCTCGGCGAGACCTAAAGGTAATACCAATGAAAAACTTTACAATCCCGCCATGCCGGGCACCGCTTGTCGGTAGGACCAACCTGGTCCCAGACGAGAAGCGATGCCCTGCACGGCAGGACTCTTTGACGCTAAGCGAGCAGCAGCGACTCGAACCAGCGCAGCAGCCGGCGCTTGTCCGGTTGGGGCTGACAGAGCGGCTCGACCAGGACCGTGTAGGCCCCGATCAACTTGCCGCCCAGGATGTCGGCCGTGAGGCGGTCGCCGATGACGGCCACCTCATTGGCCCCTAACGAGATCATCCCGAGCGCCTTGCGAAACCCCCACGGCCCTGGCTTGTAGGCCAGGTGGACGTAAGGGCACCCCAGGCGCTCGGCCAAGCGCCGGGCCCGCCCCTCATTCCTGGTGTTGCTGACGATCGCCAACCGCAAGGTGTTGCTGGCGATCGTCAACCAGGCCGCGATGCGCGGCGATACAACGTCGTCGCGACCATTTCCCCCGGGGTCCGGCAGGATGGTGTCATCGATGTCGATGAGCACCCCCTTTACGCGAGTCGCCAGATCTCCGACGTCGATGTCGGCGACCGAGGCGGCCCGCATGTCGGGCCTGATTATTGACATACCCCTGCCTCACTTGATGGGGATCTGCGCCCCCAGGGCGGCCCCCAGGGCGAAGAGATCCCCCTTGAGGGGGACCTCCACGTAACCCTCCGAGCGCCCCACCCGGACCGGGACAGCCAGATCCCGGCCCGAGCTCGGATGGGTGCCGACCAAGGTCAGCGACCCATCCGCATGGATGCGCAGCGCATTGGCACCCTTAGAGGCCATGGCGACCTCCCAGGAGCGCCACCAGGCGCTCGCGCATCCGCCCGAACCCTACCGGATCCGGATCGTAGGGGCGGTAAGGGGGGTATGGTAAGCCGCCTGCCGGCCGGGCGCAGATCGCCACCTCCGCGCCAAAGGCCAGGCCCTCGCCATACACCCATGTCCGAGCCAGTTCCTTGCAAACCAGATCAGGGTCGGCCGCCTCGACGATCCCGGCGAGGATCGGCGTGGGCTGGGCGCTGGAGATGATCTCATACTCTACGCGCATGGGATCTCCTCCTGCCAGGCCAGGCCCCGGTCGAGGAACCGGGAATCCGGCCGCAGTCCCAGCAGCTGCATCACCTCGCAGTGAAGCAGCTTGATGCCGGGGTGCGCCGCCCGCAGCGCCGGGTGGCCGACCAGCAAGCGAACCCGGTACTCGATCAACCGGGCCGCCCGGGCATCCCCCGGCCCGGGATCCTCGACGTCCAGCAACAACCCAGCCAGGTCGTCGACGGCGTCGAGGACGGCCATGCCGGTTCCCTGCCGCTCCAGGGTGCCGAGGACCCGGCCCAGGGCCGAGAGGTCGACATGACCCGCGAGGGCCGAGTCGGCCGGGTTGCCATGGGCCTCGTCCCAGGTCCCGCCCTTGCGGACGTGGGCGTGGCTGACCGCCACCCCGAAGGCCGAGGCCGCCCTGGAGACCATGGAATGGCACTGCGGCGACCGCCAGGTCTCCGGGTGCTCCCCCAGCAGGGCCACCCGGTTGCGGAGCCATATGAGCATCTTGCGATGCTCATCCGACCCCCCGAGCAGGGCCGTAATCCGATCGGCGTTGGCCAGCACGACGGCCAGCCAGGCCGCAATCAGGCCGCCATCCCAGGCCTCGATGGCCGGCAGTCGCCGGTTGGCCGGCCGGTAGCTGCGGTCGCAATGCGCCCGAGCTGCCACCACCCGATCGGCGTTGACGCCGACCAGGTATAACCAGGCGGCGACCTGGTCGATGTCCCAGGTCTCGACCTGGGAGTCGCCCAGAAAGGCCGACAGGTCGGCCATTCTGGGGTTGATGATGACCCCCGGGGCGGTAATCTGTGCCTGGACAATCGGCACGCCGCCGATGATGGCGGCCTGCGACCGGCAGGCGCCGATCGGGAGCACCCGGCCGGCCCGGGCCGTGGTGTCCATGAGCGTCTGCCCGAGCCGGGCGAGACGCTCGACCTGGTCGGTCGTGGGCTTGGTCCTGACAACTGTGGCCATGGGGGACTGCCTCCTTTCAAGAGACGCGACGGGGTCTACGGGAACTGGCACTGGCGTTCGAGATCCGCCAGTGTGGTCTTGAGCAGCGCGACCCCCTGCGTCAGCTCAAGCACGAAGAATGCCGCCGTGAAGGTCAACCGGGGGCGATCGCCCACGATCTCGGCCAGGATCGCGGGCTCCTGGCGGTCCATGGCGACATGGATACCGCCAGAGCCCTGAATGATTCGCCACCAGAACAGCTCCCGCACCGAGAGTCGATGCACAACCCCCAGTAGCTGGATCTCGGGGGCGCGGACGCCGTCGGGAACGGCGTCCATTACCGAGGGTGGCCCCTTGTGGCCGGAATAACCACGGGGCTTGGTGGCAACCCGTGCCTTGGCGGCCGGTGCGGCCGCCCCCGGCTGCTGGCGGCCGAGCAGATGCACGCCGACGCCCGCCGCCAGGGCACCGACGACTACAATCAGGGGAAGCATCAGTCGATCCGGTTCAGCAATTGCCAGACCGACATACCGGTCCCGAGCCGGCCGCCTACCCCCCGAATGGGCGACAGGAATATCGCCGCGACCGAGAGCGCCACCCTGATGGCATTCTTCTGGTCGGGAGACAAACTCCTAAACGCCTTGGTGACGGTCATACCGGCCGCCACCAGATTTTCCAGGGCGTCGACTGCGCCCTTCACTACGGGTTCCCAGTCCGTTCGCCGCACGCGGCTGACGAATGAGACCAGGTTGCTCCTCATGCTCATGGGCAATCCTCCTGTGGGGTGTCTTGATGGAGAGACGTGGAAAACCGCCCGCTGATCGGGAGGGGCTGGCCCCGGGCACCTAAAATCGAACCAGCACATCCGCCACGGATAACCCGCGCCGGCACGAGGCACCAGACGAGACCCGAAGGTCGTCAGGTGCCCCGCACCGGCGCGGGACCCGAGAAGGAGGTGCCGGTCCTTGTGATTGCTGGGAAGTTACCAGCCCGGACGCCCTTGGCTGCCGTGAACGGGATGGGTTGCCAATCCCATCCCGCAGCACGCCTCCGGCGTCCGGTGACTGTCATTGCGGCGGGGTTCAAGCGCTCCAGGCTGTGGGCCCACCTGGAGACGGGCGGTCGTCATCCGCTCTCGCTAACCCCTTCGGCGGGTCGGGGCCCGCTATGCAATTCTGGGCGAACCGTCGCCCAGGAGGGGCGCCCCGTTCTTGCCACGGGGCCACAGCGCGCCCGCCAGTCGGGAACCGGCTGGGTGCGCGTCGTGAGACGCCACGAATCTCTCGCCATAACCGCAGGTTTGGCGGGAGAGGTTCAACGGCCGCCGGGATCACCTAGCTCCGGATGAGGCAGCGGCAGCCGATGACGGCGCCCGCCTCGTCCCGGACCAGCTCTCCGGGAGCCAGGAGATCACCCCGGCCGCCCGCCGCCGCGGCGACGAGGGCGGAAACGACGAAGAACGTGTCGGCCTGCGGCTCCGGCAGGTCGACCACGGCGCCGAATTCCCGGCGCTGGCAGGGGATGCCGCCGACCGACCCGGCGTCGGTCAGCTCGGCGGCGACCCGCGCCACCCGCCCGGAGGGCGGAATGGGCGGGAAGCCAACGACCTGGATCTGGTGAGGGGTTAAATTTACGATCACTGGGACACCTCCTCCCGCCTGATGCGGGGCAGATTGAGGGGATCCGCGGCCGGTATGTTTAACGTCCCCCGGCCGGGACGGGGCGCATACCCTCACGAGGTGGCGAGCCTCGCTACGCTTTGCGCTGAATGACCTCCGGCATCACCACGCCGGCCGCCGGGATCACGCCACGTACTGGAGCCTCTTGCGAGACCTTTCCTGGCGTGCACCCCGGCGGAATAAGCGCTGGATATTCTCCCACCCTCCAGCGTGGCGGCCACCGCGCCCCCGGTGGCCAGGTGGGGGGGGTAGCTAGCTAGAGAATCGTACCCCCCTGGCAGAACCCGGAGCCGAAGCGCCGGGCTGCCTTGGCGTACCGCCCCTTGCGCCAGGGGCGGTGGGCGGCGGCCTGGCCCATCCTGACCCGGCCGACCAATTCGGCCAGGGTCAGGACGACCCCGGCCATCTCGACGGCGACCCCGGCCCCGCCCCGCAGGGCGGAGAACGCGGCCTTCGCCATGTCCTGGGCCTTGGCCCAAGACATGCCGGCTTCGGCGGGGTCGGCGGCTTCGGCGGCTTCGGCGGCGGCGGGGTCGGCGTTGGTGTTGGGATCCTGCATGTAGCACCTCCGTGGGCCGCCCCCTGTAAGGGCGGCAGACTTGACCGGGCCCCCAGCGCGTCCCATCCACGGCCCCCGAGGGGACCATGGCTAGAGGACCGACCCTTACGGCTCAGGCTGCAACCATTCCTGGTCTGTGCCGAGCCTCGGGGGCCGTTTGCCCTGGGGCGGGGAAACTTGCGAGAACCCAAAGGGGTTCTCAAAGATATTTAACAGAAAACGCCGCTACCTTTACGGGTCGCAGCGGACCATTTCGGCGGCCACCTGGTCCCGGGCGAGAGCGTCCGACGCCGCCCACTCGGGAACCCGGTTCTCCCGGACGGCCTCCTTGCAGAGGGTCTTCCGGGTCACGAAGAGCACCGCCATCTCCTCGCGGGCACAGGAATACTCGTCGTAGGCAGCCTGGGCCAGCGCCCAGGCGCCTGACGACCTGGCATCGGACTCGGCGGTTTCGTAAGCCAGGCGCGCCAGCCTGACCCACCACCAGGTCCGGTGAAATAGCGTCAAGAACTCCAGGTAGTCCTTCACGCGCCGCGGCCCCCCCGCGGGGCCTGGTAGTGCCGCCGGCGCTCGGCCAGCTGCGCGCGGATGAGCGCGCGCAGCCGATCCGCGTGATACCCGAGCCGGTCGGCCCACCAGGCCAACGAGCCCGGGGCCGCCCCTGTGGCGCCGAGCCAGGCCCACGTCTCTCCCCGGTCGCTCCGGAGGTCGGCGATGGCCTGCCGGACGACCGCCCAGGCGATCGTCCGCTCGGCGCCGGCGGCCAGATCGAGGGGCCGGCCGACCGTGGCCCTGGCCCGGTCGAGGACCTCCATGGCCTCGACCAGGTGGGCCTGGGCGTAGTCCCGGCCCTCGGGGGTGCGGCAACGCCGCGCGGCCCGTCGCCAGAAGGCGACCAGGCGCTCGGCGTTGCCGAGGTAGAGCAGGTCCTGCATGTGGACCTCCTTTCGACCTTAGTGGAACCACCGGGACTCGAACCCGGCTCCCTCCTGTGCGCTTTGGCTTTCGGGAGGGAGGGCACCTGCGACTGGTCCCATGGTGGAGCCGGCGGGTACTGACCCCGCGTGCCAGGCTTGCGCCCGGTCGACCCTTTACGGCCCCATGAAATTATCGCCAGGGTGGCGCCTGGACTTCCAGTGATGGGGACGGGCTGCTCATACTGCCCGTCGCTCCCGGATCCCGGCTTGGTGTTTTGGGCCGCAAACCACAATCGGCCTCTTGCACCGGGAGCAAAACTTGGCGAGTGCCCGTCAGCGCTGCACGCAGTACCCCTGGAAACGGGGCAGATCCCGAAGGACCAGGACGGGTTTCTCGCCAGTATGGAGTATACCAGCCGACCCGGGGTTGGGTCAAGCTGGGGTTGCCCCTCGGCCTCCGGCCCCGGGCCGGGGGTCATCGGACGCGACCGAAATCCCGGCGCCTCCCGTCCTCTGCGCCTGCCGGTCTATGGCTGCGCCGACGAGGACGGGAGTCGCCGAAAAGCCCTCGCGCGCTGTGTCGATGTTGTCGTTACGCGAGATGCGAGGGCCCGGGGGAGATCCCACCCGAGCGCCTGCTGCATGCTGCGCCGAGTGGGTGGGATCTCCTCGTAGCTGGCATCAGATCTCGATGCCAGCCTCCTCATGACTACCCCTTCCTGTCCCTCGCGGGACGGTCGCGGCGCAGTGGCGGCGGCTCGATGCCAGGCCTTGCGCCAGGTGGTGGTGGTGGGGGGGGGCTACTCGGCGCGGTAGGTGGGGTCCCCCGGCCTCTGGTTGCAGAGGCCCGGGGGCACCCCGGCCGCCTGCGCCACGGCCGACGCGGCCAGGGCGGCGTCCAGCGCCACCTGCGGGCCGACCGTGTCCCGCGCCACGCGGGCGGCCGCCCGCGCGGACAAACCCTTCGTGGCGGCCTCCCACGCCTGCCACGACGCCTCCTCGGCGTCGTTAGCGGCGGCGAAGGCCGCCCGTGCCGCCTCGACGAGCACTACTTGCGTCGCGCTCAGGACGATGCGCCCGTCGGGCGCTATGGTCCGGGGCCGTGGGTCGTCGAGGTGGCGGCCGGACCCGCCGCCGATGTGCTCCCAGATCCCGCTCATGCCCCCTCCTTTCTTCGCCCGTACTGGGCGTCCTTGTCCTCGGAACGGCCGGGAGCCGGGGAGTATTTCGCCACCCCCATGGCGCCCGCCCGAGATGGCGGGAAAAATCTTCGGCCGGAGCGGGCTTTGCCAGCAGCATGCCAGCGCCAGCCACCCGTACTACCCAGCCCTTCCGGACCGGGGTTCCTCGTGTTGGCAGCCCCTAGAACCACGCCGGCCCGCTGGATAGAAACCAGCAAGCCAGCGCCATGCCAAGCGCCCCAAGAATGTACCTGACGACCGGCGGCTGGCGCCCGAGCCACCGGTCGAGGAGGGCCTCAAGCCGACGCATGAAACCCTCCCACCAGTTGCCGCAGCGACATGGTGGCCAGCGGGCCGACCAGCCGCTGCGGCGGCGGGGTCGTCGGGGGCGGTGTGGTGGTCCTGGCCTCGACGACGGCCACCCGGCGCTCCAGGGCGCCGAGGGCCGCCAGGACGACCAGGGCGGCGGAGAGGTCTCCTGCGCTCACGAGCCCAGGAGGTCCACCGCCTGGTCGTCGAGCTGGCCGGCGGCATAGTGCCGCCCCTGCTCCCTGAGGCGGTCCGCCATCGCCCGGAGCTCTCGGCTCCGGGCGATCTTGTCGCTGACCGGGGTCGTGTCGCTCGGCGGCGCGGCCATATCGGCCTCGGCCGCGAGGCGGTCGCGCTCGGCCCTATCGGCCTCGGCCTGCTCGGCCGCCTCGACCGAGGCCGCAGCCGCGCCGACGATGGCCAGGCCGGTGAGCACGGCCAAGCCGATGACGCCCAGGACGTTACCGGCGATCTCGCCGGCCTTCTTCGAATCAAAACCCATTTTACACCTCCTGGAAAGGGAGGCCGGATGCCCAAAGGGCCGGCACCTGTCGATCGGCGCGGCCACCAAGATGGTGTAGCCGTCCGACCTACCGGGTGCCGTTGCTCGGCCCATCTTGACGAAATGGCGGCAGCGGGGCATTGAACCCCGCTCGGGACCTTCAGACGACCGCGACACCCCGGAGGGGCTCGTTTGATCGCCTCTATGCCAGGCTGACACCCGGCATGTCCTTCAGCCCTCGCAGCCTGTCAGAGCCGCTTCCGCTTGCCGCTTGCTAAATAAATGAATAACCCCTCCTAAGTAAAATTACTCGCAGCCTGTCAGAGCCGCTTCCGCTTGCCGCTTGGGATCCCCATGGCAGACGAGCATGGCCCGCCTGCCATGGGGATGCCGGGGAAGCTTCCCCGGCAAAAGGCGACCTGCCCGTGGACGACACGGCCTACGCCGTACCGGGGCCGATACGAGGTTCGCCACGCCCCGACCCCTTCACATCGCTACCCACGGGCACTTTTCTCGAAGCGCCGCGAAACACCGCCTTTCCGCCCGGCGGCAGGGGCATCGCTTAATTCATGGCGATCCTCCCTTCAACGAGCCCAAAAGCGCGTTTCAGGGATATTTAGCCGAAAAACACGGCTTTTTTAGGTGCGCGTTAGCACCACAATGGCGCGATTTTTGGCGCGATTCGGGCTATTGGGATAGGGCCGTGAGCAGGATGCCCTCGTTGATGTACCGCGAGATTCGCGCCGTGAAACTGATCTCGGGCCGGGCGGGCACCGTCAGGAACGTGTCTGACTCCCGCTCGATCAGCGACCCGTCAGGCAGGAAGACCTGGGCGCCGATCATGAAGTCCTGGTGGACCAATCGTACTCCGGCCGCATGGATGGCCTCGGTGATCTTCGAGACGACGATGCCGTCCTGGCCCGAGACCGAGTTGACGTAGGCGTCCATCAGCCGACCGGCCTCGACGATCTGCCCGTCGGCGCCGTCCACGAAGATGTTGCCGTACAGCCAGACCGGCACGAAGTGGCGCACCAGGACGTTGGCCATCGACAACCGGTTGTCGGCGCCGTTGACCCAGTCGTTGATGAGCACGACGTCCGGAGCGTAGGAGATGTCGAGCACCAGCACCCGATCGGCCAGGCCGGGGTCGACCGCCAAGGCCACTGGATCTACTGCCGAAAAACGGTAGCGCGGATCGCAGTTGACCAATTCGGTGTAGGGCGTGACGCCGTCCTGGCCCTTGACGGTCGCGCCGTGGATCTTGAGCAGCGCCCGGTACGGAGAGAGATCGACCGTCAGCGCGCCGGCGGGCACCGGGATTTCGACGGCCCGGCGCGTGATGGGGGTCCGGACATAGATGTCCGAATGGTTGCCCAGGTGGATGAGCATCTCGCCCAGCTCGGCATCGACGATGCGCTTGAGATCCCGGCGCATCTCGGGATCGGACATACCCACCGTGAGCAGGTCCTGGATGGTCTGACCGAAGACCTCGCGCAGCAGGAAGTCCACCGACGGCGCATTGACGAGGTTGCGGGTGTAGCGGGCCTTGCGCGTGCGCTCGAAGAGCTCCTGGTTCCCCTCGCGATCGAGACCACCCTGGATCGCCGAAACCACCAGGGCCTCGATGAAGTTGGCGTCCGAGGCGAGATCGGCAATCTCGGCCACCGCCCCCACGGCCACATCGAAGGCGGCGCCGACGTCTTCGGCCTCGATCGGGATGTCGACGAAGTAGTGGCCCAGGGTGCCGTCGCGGGAGAAGTCGAATTCCTCAAGGGCCACGGCCACCTGGGGGTGGTAGACGTTCTCGCCGATGCCGATGACGGCCTGCGCGTCGAGCGAGACGTCGCCGGGGGCCACGTACTTCAAGCGCAGGGTCCCGCGGCTCTTGGCGCCCTCGCTGCGAACGGCGAAGTTCTGGTAGGCCAGGGCGTCCGCCTGTTCGTCGCTGAAGTCGAGCCAGTTCGAGGCGTTGCGCGCCACCTCGGCATCGTTGAGTTTCTCGACGATGCTGGCCACCATCGGCACATGGGGGGCGACAAGGGCGCTGTACTGCGGCGTGCCCTCACGCAAATCGAGGGAGGGATCGGCCTCGGTCATCGCCGCGATGATGAGATCCTTGGCCTGGCTGTAGATGATATCGCCAGCTGACATCCTAGAAACTCCCCGTTATCACCGCGGTGGGCACTTCGAGTCCGACGGCCTGTTCGAGCTGGTTCACGATGGCGATTCGCAACGTAGCCTCGGCCTGCTCGCCATCCACCTCGACCTCGTCGAGCACGATGCGCGCGAGCTTCTCGGAAGGTGGTAGGGCCGCGGCGGCCTGCCTGAACTTGATGCGAGATTCTGCCTTATGGACTTCGATCGCCAACAAGGAGGCGATCTCCTTCTCGCTTCCGCCTATGGGCAACGTCCCGATGTAGGTACCGAGCAGCGTGCCACAGGTCGGATCGTCATGAATCGATCCCTCGGTCGTCAACAGGAAGAAGAGGACTTCCGACGCCAGCTTTTCCAGGCCGGTCGCACGACGTACGCTCAACGCGGCCGACTTGTCGAATTTGAGCCGGAACAGCCCGGCGCTGATGCGCTCGAAGGTCCCGATCGAGAATCCGACCGACATATCAGAGCAGGAAACTCTCGAACCGCTGCAAGCGACGGGCTTCGTAGGCGTCCTGGAAGCGCCTGGCCTCCATGTATCGCCGAGCATGATCACGGAAGGACAGTTTCCGCATATCTACCGCTCGCTTGGTTGCCATGATCAGATCCGAGGCCTGCTGAATGACGCCATGGACGCGGCCCGGCTCCCCCAGTCGTGGCAACATCGCCTTGAGACCGTCGATCCGGAACAACCCCGGATCGTCCGGAAACGCGGTGAACTTCCGGCTGGCTACATCGTCCCGATAACGCTTGCGAAGCACCAGTAGGCGCGACAAGGCCTGATCGGTCGGTACTTTGTTTCCCATCATGGACATGATAGACTCAAGCAAGGATGGCGAGCAGGAAGCCAGGCACAAAAAATGAGAAGTTGGCCCGCGCCGACTTCGGTACCGTGCTGGCCGTCGATCCCGTACGGCAAACGGCCACTGTCGAGAGCGACCAGGGGAAACCCTACCCGGATTGTGGAATCGGCCTGGGGGGCCCGGCCAACTTCTCGACACCAGAGCCGGGCTGGCTCGCAGAAGTATCCGAACATTTCGGCCTGGCGCAGATAGAGCGCTATCTTACCGGTTCAGGATCTCCGGAGTATCCGGAGCGGGATCCGGCAGGCCAGATAGACAGTTTCGTGACCATGACGGGTGGCATCGACCTGTACCGACAGATTGCAGGCAAGCGCCTGAATTTCCGCGACAACAGACCCGTCGATCTGATCGCTGGCGATCAGGGATTCCGCTCGTCCGACGGCGCCATGGTGTTCGCCGGCCGGGGCCCCATCGCCGGCATGAAGGTCTCCGACCTCTGCCAGCTGCTGCTCAACGCGGTCGACGACCATGCACGTCTGATCGGGCGCAATCTGGAAATAATGACCGACTGGGGGCAATTGCGGTTCGAGAACGCCAAGGGCCAGACGCGCCTGATCCTGCGCGGCGCCGGACAGGCCGACAAGACCTACGACGAAAGGCTTGACTTCGAGCTCAAGCTGGGCGGGCCAGATACGGCGGACGATCCCTTCCTGCAACTGGCGCTCTACGACCGGAAAGGCAGGGCCGAGGGCGCCGGGGATGGCGACATCGCACTGGCGGTTCGTGCCGATCAACGCGGCCAGATCAGCCTGTTCTCTGCCGGCGATCGCTGGGACACGGTCCACGGCCAATCCGTCGCGACCGTGACACGGAGCGAAAAGCGCATCATCGGCGACTCGGCAAGTCATGAGATCGACGGAGATCTCGAAACGATCGTCGGCAACGAGCACCAGCTGAGGGCCAGAAACTCGATCGAGACCCTCGCGGGCCACGCGTCGCCATCCGGAAAGATGCAGGGGAAAGTCATCAACGCCCCGGCGGTCGCCCTGGGTAGTGAGGAGGGGCAAGCGGCCCCCATGGGAGAGACGCTCAAGGGCTTTCTGGAGTCGCTGGTCGACTGTATCCAGAGCCAGATCCTGGTGATCCAGGGCAAGCCGGGAACGCTGCTGCCCGTGCCGGGCGTGCCGGGAGATCTCCTGAGCGACGTCGTAACCTACCCGCAAAAACCACGACCGGCCGGCGAACTCCGCGACGTGGTCCCGAGCCCCGCCACCCGCGTCGCCGCGCCAGCGGCGCCCATCAAGTGGCGGTCACTGGAGCCCACGGTGGTAATACCATCAAACGTCTTTCGGATGCTGATCAGTGCCTGGGCGATTCAATCAAACCTGGGATATGGCCAACTGTTTCCGGCCGAGCACCTCAAACCCGTCACCGCCCTGCGACGAGACATCTCGAAGAATTTCGGCGGCACCTTCGATCCCGAGGCAACCGAACTCCTGCGACAGATAGCCACCCAGATCAACGACAAGCTTCGAACTCTCGGTTGGTCATTCCGGATGGCGCGCGACATCCATGTCTTCACGATCAAAAAGATGCCGGCCGGCTTCGAGGCCTTCGCCAATCCGGGAGAGCGCTGGATCATGGCGACCCCGCAAGGGGCGTTCCGCACCGATGGTCGGGCCACATCCTGGCCAATGTTGCAAAATCAACTCAAGAACAAGCCGCAAGATGTCATTCCGCTCCTGAATACCCTCGTGCACGAATTGGTCCACTGCTCGATGTCGATTGTGTTGACCAACTGGCTGTACCACGAAAGCACTTGGGCGGATCTCGGCATCATCCCCGGGGTGCTCCCGTTGCCCTCCGGCCATGCGGGGACCCTGTGGGGCCGCGTGTTCCGGGAAAACCAGATGGAATCCCTAACGGACTACCTATCCTTCATCCTCACCGGCCTCCTGGTCGGCGACGACGAGACGGCGTACGCGACTCGCAAGACGAGGCGCGGAGGCTACACGCTGTGGCCGAACGCCTTTTTCGCGCGCAACTGGGGGTATCTGGTCAACGAAATCCTAGCCAGCCACGCCGGCAACTCGACATCGGTCGGCCACAAGTTGCTGGGCATGTTGTCGAAATGGGGCATCCGGGATACCGATCTAGGTGCCGCACGGGCCTCTCATACCGTCAGGCCCGGCACGCGCATCATCCTGGTCGAGGAACTCCCGGCCACCACTCTGGTAGAAGATCCCGGAGGCCGGGGCCTGGTTGCAGCCGGCGGCACCATGTACCTCGACCAGAACGGCGACCCGGGCCGCGGACCCGACAAGCTTGGCGCCGGTACTGATAGTTACGACCTGCCTTACGGCCTGGTCGATCTGCCCCAGGAAATGATCGAGACAATCGCAGACACGGATGTCGAGACCTTCGCGGTACTGGCGGCCTTCGCCAAGCCCGGGGAGGGAATCGCCTGATGCCAATCGTCAAGGGCACGGAACTCGTTGCCTGGCTCAGCACTGACCAGACGCGCAGGAAGCTGGCCGACGCCATCGAGAATGCGCTCAAGCCGGAAACCGACCTCACCGGCTCGCAGGACCTGTTCTTGCCGGGCGGCTTCCTGCCGAATCCCGCATACAACAAGAACTACGGCAACCCAATCCTGACGCGCCCGGATCCGCTGAGGCACATCGACGAACGAACCGGTCGGGCTGTCGAAGCCGGCAAGGCGGATGAACAACGCCCGCATGCCGCCGCCGATCTGACGACCGCCCTGCTGGACACCCTTAAAACCGCGTTGACGACGTTCGCACAAGAGACCGAGGTGCAGTTCAACGCCCTGGAGAACAGACACAACGAACTAGAGGCCAGACACAACGCCCTGCGCGCGGAGCACGACGCCCTCAAGGTGGCGTTCGACGAATTGGCCGCGAGACACGGCGGGCATGTCCATACCTCGCTGGTCATCGACTGGCCCGGCGGCTTGCCGGTCCCGCACATTATCACGCCACTCGATATCTTGTGCCTGTTCCCGACCTCGCCACCGGTCGCTGCCGACTAACGATGGCGTTTCGTTTCGCCCTCAAGGGGACGCTCAAGCAAGCGTTCCCTGGCTTCGCGCCCGTGGTCAACATCCTCGAACTGATCGCTGTACCGCTCGCGGCAATCGGCAGTGTCGCCGGTGCCGCAATCGCCGTCGTGGACACGGTTCTGGCCGTCGTTGGCTTCATCCTGAAATTGGCTCTTGCCCTGGTCTCGGGAGCCGGTGACGCCCTGGCCGGCATGCGCACGCCCATCACGGCGCTCGCCGACGAGATCTTCCGGCTCAAGGACATGGCCGCCAACGGTGCGGTCAGCCAGTACAAGTTCGAGGGTCCCATTACCAGACTGACCGCCGAGCTGCGTCACTTCTTCCAGAAGGGCATTCCCAACTCCCGCGGCACCCCGGCGCAACCCATCAGGGCCATGATGGTAATTGCAACGGCCCGCGCATCCTTCCAAGGACTTGGCGGACTGCTCGGCAGCCAGAAGGCCCAAGGCAAGATGATCATCCGCGCACCGCTGGGAATGACCATGGTCTTCCCCAAGGGCGCCACCTTCACCCGCGGAACCGGCGGCAACCTCCGGAAATACCGGCTGGTCAACGAGAATGCCGCACCGCTCAAATTCGATCCGATCGGCAAGCAGATCAGAATCGACGCGGACGATATGCTGGAACTGATGGACCAGCGCGCCGTCGCAGCCGGATCCGTTCGGCTCACCGTGCATCAGAAGAGGGATCTGTACTTCGATCCGGCCTGGTACCTGAAGACCGATCGCCAGGTAGGTCAAGCCCGTGCCGGTGCCCGGGTGGACTTTGCCTTCGAGCAGGCACCGTTCGCCAGGCCAGCGGGAGAGATGGCGCATCCCGCCTTTGGCGCCTTTCATCGGATTCCCGCTGAAACCTTGCTTGACAACCCCGAGGCCGCCGGACAGTTCTACGTCGACCTGCCGGTACGCGCCGGACGCCCGGGTGCCAAGTACAACTTCCCGATCGGCACTGGCACCGTCCTGCAAGAAAGCAAGGTAGGCACCCCACGGCTCGCCAGGCCGTCGACCGTCAAGGCACGCGGCAAGGCGCAAATCATCCTGAACCGCCATACGGATGTCCACCTACACAAATGGCGAACGCTCCTGTTCAGCGGGGAGCAGATCTACCGCCTGGAAGCCCCAGAGTACGACGATGGGTTCATTGCGCCCGGATCGGCGCTCACCGAGATCCTCACGGCTTCGGGGGCGCGTTACGGCCTGGAAGTCGACATCGTCGCCACGCAGCCGGGCGCGAGCGCCAATCGCGCGGCTGGGGCCATGTTCAGCCATATCGACATCACACCGGTCCAGGAGGCGCGCGTGCTGGCCATCGTCGCCAGCTCCCCCATCGCGGGCGGCCAGGACGTTCCGGTCCCCGGCTTCGAGGAGGGCAACGCGATCTCCTGGGGCCTGCTGGGCCTGGCGGGCGGAATGGATCCCGAATACCCGGAGGCCTTCATCGAGCTGGATATCGTCGCCTTCAGCGACAACCCGGAAATCCCCGACACCGACGAGAGTTTCAATTGCCCCAAGGGTGCCGAGTTCCGGTTCGGGTCGTCCTCGGAGCTGATCAAGATGGAAGCCTCTACCGATATCGGCGGGGGAAGGCCGGCGCTGGCCAACAAGCCAAGCCCGCCCGTCGAGGGGACGGACTACGGCTGGGACCCGGCAAGGAAGCCCCCGCCGAGCAACCCGAGCTCCGCGGCGCAGCACGCGGCGATCGGCGACCTGCTCGGCCAGCTCGAATGGACCGAGGCGCGACTCCTGCTGCCGGGGCGTACCTGGATTTACCCGGATCAGCCGATTTCCGGCCTCGATCGCATCGAGGCCGACATCGTCCTGGGTAAGCTCCGGACCTACCTCAGGAAGGCACCGCGCAAGCCGTCGGAGCCGGATCTCATCCCGGTACCCAGGGCCAGCCAACCCCAGGCCTTCAAGATGGACTTCGAGGGTCGGGTGGCCATGGGGGTAGCCTTCTCGTTCCTGAACGCAGCCGTATCCGTACTCGACAACCTCCGTGGCTTCATGGACGAGGCTGTAACGATGCTGGCCGCCTGGGTCAACAAGATGCTGAACTTCAAGATCCAGATAGAGCGAGTCATCTGGGGCTTCGACCAACTGAGGGCCGAAGTGCTCTTCACGGTCGCCCTGGCCTCCTGGCACCTGGAGCAGGTCAACTTCTTCCTGGGCTTCTCGACCGGCCTGTTCGAGCTGGGCGACTACTGGATCTTCAAATACGAGGGTCCGGCCTGCGATTTCGCGGACGACGCGGAATTCCTGCTTGGCAACGGCCTGCCCGATGATCCCGAGGGCGCCGCGCAAAAGGTCTTCGGCAAGATCATCGTGGCGGAGGACAAGGCCAGCTGGGCCATCATCTCGGCCCTGGTGGTAGGGGGCGATGCCTGATGCCCGGTGTCAAGCCGTTCTGGATGAGCAGCGAGCTCGGTCGACTGGAAATCGAGAACGCCCCGATCGGCGGCCTGGCCACCGCGATCGAGAAGAAGGTGGCCGAAGCCGCCAAGCCGCTCAAGCTCGACCAGGCCAAATTGGCGGACATCCTGGAACGGGCGGGCGCCTGGTATGACGCCCAGGTCGACAACACCGCGCAGCCAATCGTCGACCTGCTCGACGCCAGCGCAGGGTACCTCGACGACACCTGGACGACGGGGATTCACCTGTTCCTACCCTACCCGGACTACGGCGGCTTCGGCTATCTCCGCTCGGCCCTGCTCGAAGCCATGGATCGCCAGACGGATCCGAACCGACCGCTGTTCAGCGACGACCTGTACGCCGGCGGAATCCTCCTGGTCTTTGCCGGCAGCGAGCTTACCGTACTGTCGGCCATGGCCGCCGTCGCATCCCTTTATGGCGGCAGTCCGCAGGTAATCATGGAGGTCATCGGCGAACTCCTGCTCACCAGCGCCCCCATGGCCAAGCTCGCGGACGGCTTCATCGAACTGGCCAACACCCCGGCACAGCTCTGGTCCCAGGGCACCAGGGCGCTCGATGGCTGGTATCGGGGCTCGGTGATCTCGAAGATCGCATCAGGCGGCTTCCCGGCGGATTTGCTAGCCGCGGCGACAGCCCCGCCCGATCCGGTCACTCCGTCCCAGCTCCAGGAAGGCCGAACGGCCAACGTCACCCTGCGGGGCAAATTTCCGCCCAACCTGGTGCTGTTCTATGGCAATACCGGCTTGCGACCCTATTCGCAGGACACCGAACGCATCGAGATTTCGGTGCCGGGTCGACTCATCAAGGCCGGCAGGGGGCAGTTCATCGGGCGAACGCTTGACGGGGCGGGCAACCTTTCCCAGGAACGCGTCCTGCTCGGCGAAGTGAGCGTCTCGCCAAAGAACCCGTACGATGCCCTGCCAGATCCTGGCGATGACAAGGTCTTCGATTTCTGGCGGGCCATGTCGGTCGGGACGGCCGTCGGAAGCGCCTTCCCGGGATCGATCAGCTTGGTCAGGATGGCCGTCAATGCCATCGATCAAGCCGGCCAGGCCCTCACTGAAACCGGAAACATGGTCAAGAGCTCCGTACGGTCCATCGGCCAGGCGGCAAACGGCATCACGGGCAAAGTCAATTCCTTGATCGACCAGGTCCCGCCCGCAGCGGCCAGCCTGGTCTCGAATCTGGGCACCGCGGCAGCCGCCACCCTGATCATTCCACCCGAGAAGGGCGGTATCCACCAACTGGGCTTCGCGCTCGGGCAGGGATTGTCCGACCACGCCCTCAACGCCCCGGACATCAGCGAATCCGATGTGGTCGGGGCGGTATTCCTGTGCGCGGGCGCCGCGACGACCGAAGAGGTCTACCGGGCCATGCGGCAGTTCGGCCAATCGTTCGGCATCACCGCGCTCGCCAACCTTTAGGAGGGAACGACCCATGGAGACCATCACGCAGCGGGACATCGTCGAGAAGCTCACCCGCAAGGACAAGCCCCTGATTGGGCCGACCACCCAGTTCGTCCTGATCCGGCCGGACGCGAACTTCCCCTCGCCACGCGACGGCTTGCTCACCGTGCAAATCAACCAGAGCGAATCGGCCAAGACCACGCGCTTCGAAACCGACGGCCAATGGACCGACGGCGTGGCCGTCAGCTGGAGTGACGGCTGGACCAAGCAGCGTACCGTCGCCGACTGGTCCTACGTGGTCATCGAAAACGCCGTCAAACAGCAGGATGGCCGCAAGCTCGTGCAGACCTGCTACGCCAACGACAAGCCCCTGCTGCTGGCGTTGCGCGAAGCGGTAGGACTCCCACGAAGTCTGCGGTAGGACCCACCCGCCCGCCGCGAGCCTATAATTTCCATGGAGGGCGCCCGGGCGTCCCACTTGGAGAGCTGCATGGCGATCGACTTCTACGACGACACGACCGGCGACATCCTGCGCCTCATCCTGGAAGAAAAGGGCGCCGCAGTCATTCCTGACTACGTGCGCGGCGACGACGCGCTGTATCCGGCCGAGGAGATCCGGCAATCCAAGGTCGCCTTCGCCTGGCCAGAGCGTAAGAAGTTCGCCCTCGACACCCGCGGGGACGTCTGGTTCTCGTGCATGTACTTCGAGAAGACCGCCAGCCGCATCCCGTTCCAGCACCGCGAAGCCATCAGGGAGCGCATCGCCAAGGCTGCCGATCTTTTCGGGGTCGAACTACCGGCCGAGGAAGTCAAGGTCGCCATGATTCCCGACGAGGCATTCCTGGTGGTCCATCAGGTGGCCGGCGGCCACGAACTGGCCAAACGCGCCCACGACGCCATCGAGCATGACGACCAGACCGTGACGCTGCGCCTGTACCCCGTCCACGACCGCGAGCATGCCGAGAAGTCCGCCATATGGTTCCCGCGCGACCTCTCGGGCGAGCTGGCAGGCTACCGCAAGAAAGTCGCCAACGGCCTGATGCAGGCCTGCGAACGATTCGCCCTCAACGCGCCCCTGGTCCTGGTCGACGAACTGGCGCCCATCAAACTCTCGACCCTGCTCTCGCACATCGAGGGGCGCATCAACATCCTGGCCGAGCAGGATCGCCGTGCCCAGAAGGCCGCGCGCTACACCGCGGGCGCCCAGGCGCGCGGCGTGACCTTGCCATACCCGATGCCCGATCAGCCGGCCGATCAGCGGCTGGCGGCCGGCTACCGGGAGCTCTTCAAGCAGGCGCAAGCCGACCCGCTACCGGCCGGGTTCTGGGAAGCCTTCTGGCGCCTGGACAAGCTCGCCGGCTTCGACCTGCGCCCCGACGTGATGCCGGTAAGCGCCCTCGATCGGCCCATCTGCGACGACCAGCGCGTCAAGCTCTGCAAGGTGGCCGGCACCTTCCTGCCCATCAGCCAGGTCATCGACAAGGTTCCGGGCGAGACCTGGTCGGACATCGCCCCGGGGCTGGCCGGCAACCTCGCGGACCGGGCCAAGGTCGCCTCGGTCGTCGAGAGCCTCGACGACACGAGCCAGCGCATCATCCTCGCCAAGGTCCGGGGGTTCTAGTCGCCATGGCGGATCCCCGCCAGGATGCCCCGCCGCCGACCGAGCGCGAGCGGCAGATTCGCCTGGTGGTCGGCACGCTCAACAACCTGGCCAACGCGGCAGAAGGCCGCAACCCGCGGCGGGCGCTCGAACGCGCGGTGTCCAAGTCGCTGGCGATGGCCACCGATCGCCATATCAAGCAGGAAGTCGAGGAAATCACCAAGGACGCCAATCTACCGGACGATGCCCTGGCGATTGCCACGCGCATCGAGGGCACCCTGGGGTCGGACTGGGTCGACTTCGAACCAGAGACTCTCGTCGAGGCCGGCTTCTCACTCCAGGAGGCCGGCCTGGCCCTGTGCGCCAAGCTCGTGCTCTATTCCTGGGCGCCCTTTGCCTACTGGCATGTCTTCGAGAAGATAGCCGTAGCGCTCGCCGGGCGCCACCCGGACTTCACCCTCCCCCAGGAGCTGACCCTCGAAGAGCTGGCCTGGGCCGTCGACGTCATCCGCCTCATCGATCCGGCCACACCGTTCTCGGATGAAATCAATAGCTACGTCGCGTGCGTGGCCATCAACCAGGGCTGGGCGGTCCTGCCGGACGCCCTGGGCTTCGCCGGATCGGCCCTGCGGCGCTTCCAGAGCGATCATGGCCGCCAGGTCGCCGACCAGGTCCGGCGAGGCGAGGAGACCGACGTGGCCGAAATCCAACGCGAGCGGCTCGGGGTGCTGGACCGATACCTGATAGAGCGCCATAAGCGCCTGGCAGCGGCGCTGGTGACCTAGCATGTGGCCCGAGAGCACCCGCGGCGACACCTGGGAGAGCACGGCGCTCTTCTCGCGCTCGGCCTTCCAGCGAACCATGCTGGCCGAGAGCCAGTTCCAGATGTTCGAGCTGCTCAATCTGCCGCGCTCGCTGAAGGACGGCTTCCGCTGGGCTCACTACGCGTTCTCGACCAACGACACGGTCAACCCGGCCATCGAGAAGCTGGCCGAGTACCCCATCACCGAGTGGTTGTTCACACCCGAGCTCGACATCGATCCCACCGACAAGAACTACCAGCAGAACCTCAAGAGCCGCGAGGCGGCCGTCAAGAGCTGGCGTGAACTGTTCAACATCCAGATCCAGGCTAAAACCTTCGCCATCAGTCGCGCGATGGATTTCCTGCTCTACGGCAACAGTTTCGTCAGCGTCTACCAGCCATTTGATCGCATCCTGGTCTGCGGCCGCAAGGGCTGCCGCGAGCAGGTCCTGATCCAGAAGGCCGACTACGAGTGGGACAGGGCTCGACTGGAATTCAAGCTCAAGTGCAAGAAATGCAGTCATCGCGGCTTTGCCAAGGTCATCGACCGGCCGGTACGCGACTGGCGGCGCATCAATCTCATCCACTTCTATCCGGGCAACATCGACATCGACTTCGATCCCTACTCGGGCGAGCGGCAATACTACTACCACATCCCCCAGGAAGAGGCCGACAAGCTGCGCGAGGGTAACAAGCTCAAGCTCCAGTTCACGCCCTGGGAAATCATCCAAGCCGTCAAGATTGGCGGGCGTGGGCGCTCGGCCAGCCCCAAGATCCGGTTGCACAAGCACAACGTCTTCCACCTGGTCCGCCAGGGGCCGTCGCGGCCCGGAACCGAGAGCCCCTGGGGGGCCTCGACGGTCACGCCGGTGTTGCGCAGCCTCCTGTACCTGAACATGATGCGCCGGGCGCAGACCAGTTTGCTCATGGATCATGTCATCCCCTTCCGCTGGATCTTCCCGGCGCACGATACCGGCCCGCAGAGCACCATCGGGGCCGTGGACCTGGGGTCGTGGTCCCGGCGCATGAAGGGCGAGATCGAGAAGTGGAAGCGCGATCCGCTCTACATCATGATCGCGCCGGTCGCCGTCGGACAGGGACAGATGGGCGGAGACGGCAAGGCGCTGATGCTCTTCCCGGAGATGGACCAGGTCAGGCTCGACATCACCAGCGGCCTCAACGTCCCCCAAGAGTTCATTCGTGGCGGTTTGCAGTACACCGGCAGCTCGGTTTCCCTGCGCATGCTCGAAAACAGCCTCCTGAACATGGTCGAGCAGGTCGAGAAGTGCTTCAACTGGGTGGCCGGCCGCATCAGCCAGATAACCGGCCTGGCCGCCATGAACGTCTCGCTCAAGCGCTTCAAGATGGCCGACGACGTCCAGATGCGCCAGCTCGCCGTGACGATGTGGCAATTGCGGGCGATCTCCGGCCAGGCGCTGGGGCAGATCATGGACTTCGACTACCTGTCCGAGATGCGCCAGCGCAATGCCGAGGACGTCGACGCGGCCGTCGCGACCGCCCGGGCCCAGGCCGAGGCTGCCGCCAAGCTCATGAGTCTCCAATTCCTGCTCCAGAACATCCTGCCCCCCGAGGCCCAGGCGACGGTCAACCAGGCCGACCCCATGGCCGTCGATCAGGTCTACCAGGGCATCCGCCAGATGAAGCCCATGGACCAGGCCTTCGCTATCGGCCAGATAGTCCAGCAGAACCCCGAGATGGCCCGCATGCTCCAACAAAAAGCCATGTCCGACACCGGTAACTGGGCGTCGCAGTTCCAGGCCCTGGCTGCGATGAACCCCCAGCAGCAGCAGGACTACATGGCCCAGCTCAAGGCAAACAGTCCCATCATGGCCATGCTGATGGCCAACCTGGCCCGGCAGTTCGGCCTCGACAACCTCATCGGCGGCCAGGATCCCACCGGAGCCAAGGCCCAAGCCCAACCCGGCCAGCCGGCCATGCTACCCTCGGTGCAGGCCCAGCTGATGCCGCAAGGCCCCGCCTTACCGCCGGGGATGGGCGGACCACCGGCCACGCCAGGAGTCGAACCGCCCATGCCAGAGCAGAAGCCGCCGCGCCGCCAGGGCGGCAGCCCCATGTAGCGCGTGGGCCGCAAGAACCGCTTCAAGGCCGCAACCAGTTTATCCCGGGAACCTTCCCCCGCCTGCCAACACCTCTGGCAGACACACCAAACCATCAACGGCACCAAGTACCAGTACTGCACGAAGAATTGCGGGGAATGGCGCTGGGTCCACACGCTCGATCCGCTTGAGGATGAGCCGGACTCCTGCTAGACTGGTAGGACCAATTGAACTACATCGGCAGCAAGGCGGGCCTGGTGGGACCACTCATCACCCGGGCCATGGCCGAACTCGGTATCGCCCCGCCCGGGATCTTCGTCGACGCCCTGGCGGGTACCCATGCGGTCGGGCGCGCCATGCAACACGCCGGCTGGTCGGTCATCGCCAACGACCAGATGCGCTACAGTGAAGTCGTCGGCCGGGCCCTGCTGGGCACCAAGGTGTTGCCCTTCTCGGAGCTCGCCGGCAAGATCTTCCTGGCGGGCCTGCCGGGCGGAGCCCGCTCGCAGGCCGTCATCGCTCACCTGGCCGAGCAACTGGCAGACCCTGAAGCCCATTACATCGCGCGCATCCATGGCTCCTGGTTCCTTGACAAGTACTGCGAGGGCGGCTCCGGGGGGAGGCTGTACTTCTCGCGCGATAACGGCAAGCGCATCCAGATAGCCCGCTGGCTCATCGACGAGTGGCCCCTGACGGCTTACGAGCGCGACACGCTCATCTACGCGGTCATGCGCGGGGCCGACAAGGTAGCCAACACGGCCTCGGTGTTCTACACCTTCCTCAAGCAGCTGAAACCCAGCGCACGCAAGCCCCTGAAACTGGAGGCACCCTCGCTGGCCACCGGCCCGGAAGCCACGGTCCGCAAGATGGAGCTCATAGACTTCCTGCAAAACCTCGACGGGGCCACGGTGGTCTACATCGATCCGCCCTACAACGCGCGTCAATACGCCCCCAACTACCACCTACTCGAAACCATCTGCTGCTGGGATGATCCGGTGGCCTTCGGCCGCGGCGGGTTGCGCGACTACTCGACCCAGAAGAGCAACTGGTGTTACCGCTCGGCGGTCCACGACGAACTCGACACGGCGTGTTTACTGGCCCCTGCCCACTGGGTACTCCTGAGCTACTCGTCCGAGGGCCTCATGGAACGCCGGGAAATCGCCGACATCATGGGCCGCCACGGACCGGTGCGTATCTTCGAGCACGAGCACCCGCGCTTCCGGGCCGACAACGACGGGCCACATCGGCAATATGCCCGGAACCGGACCGTCGTCGAGTACCTGTTCGCCCTCAGGAAACTCTGAAAGGAGCCAAGCCATGAGCATCGGGAAGACCGTCGCATGCCGACGCTGCCGCGAGCGCGGCAAGGACTGGGAGGGCGGCGATCCGGTCTGCGGCTTCGACCAGGGTGGGCTGTTCAGCGCAAGCAACTGGATGTGTGCGACGCTCTGCGACTTGCGCGAGCGCATCGAAGCGAGCGGCCAGGTGAGCTGGTGCAACGACACGTACTTTGGCACCGTCGGCTTCGAGTTCGAAGACGAGGACTTCGGCTTCCTGACCATGGCGTGGTACAAGCACCACGGCGAGACCTACTGGGCCGGCGTGGTCTTCGATGGCCGCACGCCCAAGCCGTTGACGCTGGACGTCGCCGAACGCATCCTGGGCGCCCTGCCGGCGCCAGACGGTCAATCTCCTGGCGCGGTCGGGACGTTGAACACCATCAAGGCCGACGAACCCCCCGTCAGGCTCCCGGTCGGCCAGACCCCTCTGCGCGTCGATGCCTGGGCGGTTTTGTCCCGCTGCGTCGAGGAAGGTATCGCCTACGGTTGGCGGCGCGCCCGCAAACACGTCGACAACCCCAGCGAGGACGCCGTCAAGGTCGAGATCGAAAACGCGGTGATGAACGCCGTCTGCGAGTACTTCCGCTTCTCGGACGACTAGCGGTACACGAAGACGAACTTGTCGTCTGCCTTGACCGGCACACGCGGGTCGAGGTAACGGAAGACGTCGTCGAGGATCAGGAACTGGGCAGTCGGCCGCAACCGCAGGCCGTTCATGAGCACCAGGGCCTGCCCGGGATCATGCGGTGGTCGGGACAGACGGTAGCCCAGCGAAGTGCCGACATCGTCCATGCCCGCCACGTAGTAGTCGTATTCGAGCGCTCCCGCCACGAAGGCGTCCTTCCAAAAGAGCACGACGGCCTTGTCGGTATTCTTGAGATCGAAGGCCCCGTTCCAGGTGATGTGCGAATCGTCGGGGAACAGCAGGTAACGCTCGCCGGCAAACCATTGACCGCCGAAGCTGCCGTCGGCCGACAGGAACAGGAGAGACTTGTGGATCTCGGGCACGCGTTCCCTCAGGTTCCAGGTCGGCTTGCCCGCCGAAACCGACAATTCCTTGATCTTGACCCCGACCCCGACCCGCTCGGACAGAAAGCCGATGAGTTCGAGGGTCTCGCCGGCCCGCAACGCCAGATCGTCCCAGGTCAGACCCCCGAGTGTCTGCTCGAAGCCATGGCCCTGGGCATAGCCAAGACCGTTCAGGGACACCATTGCCGCATGGCGGTAGGGCGGACGATCTCCGCCCAGCGCGAAGGCGACCTGGTCGTCCTCGGCGACCGGCACGTCCAGCCGGGTCAGGAAATGCTGGGGCACCCAGAGATCGTCGCGGGTCCGGTCCAGGTAGCCCCGAGCCGGCAGCGAGCTGATCGTGAGTACCGATCCGTGATCGAACGGCACCGCCGAGCCCACCGTGAGCCGAAACTCTCCCAGAGCCCACTGATCGGTACCCTGGCCTTCGAAGTAACGCAGGCCATCGACATGGACTCGCACGTCACCTGCCCGACTGGGCACGACCGACAGTGTAAAGGTGCGGTTGCGACCAGGCCTGAGGGCGAAACTCTGCTGGGCGCATAGCCCGGCGCTGTCGCGCGTGCGCGGGTAAACCGCCACGATGCTCGCCCCGGCGCGCAGCCGGACCGACGGGTGGGTAAACGTCAGTCGATTGCCCGCTACACGCAAGAAGCCAGCCGCCTGCGGATAACACGATCCTTCGTAGTAGAGCTCAGCCCGGTCGCCCACGGGTATCCCGTCGAGCCGGAAATCGACCTGACCGGTCGCGGTGACGACGTGACGCTCGGCGTGCAGTTGACCGGCAGCGGTCGACTGACCCAGGACCTCGACGACCACCTGTTTGCCCGGCGGCAAGGGCGGGAGGTGCCAGGATAGCGTCGAGCCCCTGACCGAGACGTCGGGCATAAAATAGGTCTTGCGATCGACGATGGCCGTCAGAATACCGGCCGGATTCGGAGTGAATCCGAGCGCAAAGGTCGCCTGGCCTGACGTGGCCACTGTGACCGTCACGCGCTGATGCGCGAAGCCTTGGTTCTCAGCCGGGACGGGCAGCGACGCGAACGGGATGTCGGACGCCCCACGGTTGATGGCCATGGCTAGACCTGCATGCGCGCGTGCGGGTAGGTCAGGAAGGCCTTGGCGGGATCGTCGGCCGTGAACGCCCCCTCGTTGCTGACGACCGATAGGCCATAGAGCGCCCCGTCGAGTTCGACCAGGCTCATCCAGGCCATGAAGCCGCCATTGGGCACCACCACGCCCGCGCCCAGGGTGATGGTGCCATCGAGCGCAAGGTCCATGCCTTCGAGCGGTATGGGTCCGCTCTGAGGCAGGGTGAGGATGTCCCGGAAGGTCGTCTCGGGGTCCTCGTCGACGCCGACCAGCTCACCGGCCATGGACGGGAACTTCTCGGTAACCGGATCGACATAGGCCTCCGGAGTGTTGGCGATGCTCGAATTCGAGGCCAGCAGGTAGCCCCTGGCCGCCAGCTTGAAACTGTCGTCGGCCGTCACGGGCAGGGATGGCATCCCGGCGTAGTCGTAGGTCAGCAGGAGCGTCTCCTGCGCGCCCAGCGAACTGGCCCGCAGCAAGGGGAGCTTGAGACCGTAGGCCCCCGCCCGCAACTGGTAGACCTGGCCACCGAGAGTCTCCCACTTGGTCTGTTCGGGCGCCGGCAACGCCAGGTACTCGGCGCTGGAAATCGTCAGATCGATCTGGACGCGGTTACGATCGAAGCCGCCGTAGGTGCATGGGTATAGCCGATCGTCGACATAGACGCCACCCACCTTGTTGCCGCCGCTCTGGTGGACGAATCCCAGCGCGCCCAGCAGGACCGAGTTGGCTGGCAGTGCCAGGCCGTAGCCGGTCGCGCCGCCCGCGATTTCCAGTTCCTGCCAGCTGGCGATTGCCAGATCGTCGAGACTGCGATTGCGCGGCCGGTAGTTGGCCACCTGGCCGCCCAGCGCCAGCACGACCTTGACCTGCCGGCCAGCCACGATCACGTCGGCGAATTCCAGGGAATGATTCTGCTCTCCGAGCTTGAAGGTCTGTATACCGACCACGTCCCCGAGGATCTCGGCCGAGATGGGCCCGAGCACCGCCCGGCCAGCCAAGGACAGCGGGATACTGATGGCATTGGTGCCGTTGGCCACGAAGACCTTCTCGATGGCGACCGCGTCCCCCTTGGTCGTCGCACCGACGGGTGTACGCAGCTCGGTGCCGTCGGCCACCACGACCCGCGTCTCGGGCACGGCGCCGTCGACCAGTTGAACGTCAGTAGCCCCGCGGATCGCGCCGTAGACCGTGACGGGCACATGGGCCAGGAAACTTCCAGCACTCTGCCGGACCCGGTACGAAACGCAGACCGTGCCGGCTGGATCGTAGTCGGGATCCTCGATGTCGAACAGGATGGATGCCGAATCCGGGCTCTCGCCCACCGACCAGGGGCCCAGGACCCCGACCGGCCCGCCGCTGCCCAACCAGGTAAGGGCAGTGACGGGCTGATCCGATCCGGGGCCGCCAAGGTAGAGATGGCCGTCGACGGGCGCGTTGATGATCAAGGTCTTGGACCCGTCCTCGTAGGTCACCAGGGCGTCGGTGTAATCGCCTGAAACCGCAAAGTGCGTACCCACCCAGTAAGGATCGGCGCCCGGCGTCCAGCGCCGGCGTATGCCATCGGCCGCTCCCAGCCAGTTGGCGCCATCAACCGCCTCGGGAGCGATGGCCTCGACCTGGAGCGGCCGCTTCGAATAGTGGCCAGCCACCAGGCTCGACGCGCCCATCTGGTTGGGGTGATTGGCACGCAGGACACTGTCGACGACCTGGCCGAGCAGCATGGAGTAGTTGAGGCTGCCGAAATGCAACACCGGGGCGACCACCTCGATTTCATCCTGGTGGAAACGATCGTGGCGCTTGTCGTCCGGGCGCGTGGGATTGCCGTTGTTCAGGCCGCCACCGGCCAGGTTGGAAACCAGGTAGGGATCGCGATTGAAGCGCGAGACCAGAGCGACCGGAACGGCCCAACTCTCGCCGTCCGACGACGCCCCATACGCGCTCTTGTAGTAACCGCCCTCGGCGAGCGCGTAGGCGCCGCCGCCGATCGCCACGACTGCCGGATTGGCCATGAGCTTCTCGGCCCGATCGTAGGCAACCCCGGCTGCCACTGTGACGCGCACGCGGGTGGCTACATAGCCCACGCCCGTCAGCGGCACGTAGAACGATCCGTCGGTGGGCGGCGCGGCCAGGATCACCCGCCAGGCCTCCAGGAACAGGAGATCCGTGCGCACTCCAGCAAGCGGTGCCTCGGGTAATACGACATGCTGGGTAGGGACCGGGAACATCACGCCATTGAGTATGGCCAGGTTGGCCGCGATGTCGAGCTGATTGGCCGCCTCGGCGCCCGAGACCGCCAACGGCCGCGCAAACCCCGAGCGGCGCGCCTTGCGGTGCAACTCGACCTCGGCGCCGGTCTGGATGTTCGCCTGGGCGATTTCGTTGGCCAGGATCCACAGCAGATCCTGGCAGCCGGCCATGCCGTCTGTCACGTCGGCATAAGCCGCCAGTACGCCCAGTTCGGTCGAATAGGCCGTGCCCGAGCCTACCGCGCCGGTATCCTGATTGACCCAGACGTAGATCCGCTCATCGACCAACTGCGTGACATCGTAGCTGAACGTCGCCTCGGCCAGAGTCTGGAGCACACGGTAATGCTCCCTGCCTCCCGAGACCAGGCGCAGGAAGACCTTGAAGGGCGCCACCGCAACCTGTTGCCCAAGACCGTTGATGTCGCCCGCATTGATGAGCACGACATTGTACTGGGCTCCGCCGCGCAACCGCAGCTCGGCCTGAAGGACTTCCGAGAGGACGGACATCGAGACCAGCGGACCGTTAAAGGCCGCGTCCCCGAAGTCCATGCCCGCATCGTACAGATCGCCGGGCGCCAGGGGGTCTGGTGTGTCTATGACCCGGCTCTGGGTGCGCTCGTCGGTTGCCAGGGATAGGTCGGCCATGGCGTCGGAATTAGCCCCCCAACTGACCTTGGCCAGCACGATGTGGGTATTGGCCGCCTGGGGTACGACAGTGACTTCCCGGGTGTCGTCGGGCTCGAAGACCACATAGGCCGACCCGGCGGTCGCCGGCAAGTCGAGCCCGAAGATGGGCGGATCCAGATCGCTGGGGCGGTAGACCGTCGCGGCGAAGCCCGCTTGCCCGAAGCGCACCGAGATCTCGCGATCGCCGATCGCCAGGTTGTCGCCGCCCTTGTCGCGCATGATGGCCGCACCCACCACGAGCTTGTCGGCACTGGGATGCTTGCTGACGACCCCGCCTGCATAGACCCCGTAGGTCCCGTTGACCGGCATCAGGCTACCTCACGAAGACGATTTGCCAGGAGACCGTCAGGCGCAACCGGGCGAACTTGTCGAGGGGCGGGAAGGTGAAGCGCGCGAACAGCTTACCGTTGCCGCTCTTGAGCCCCACCTCGCTGAACTGCTGGCCGGTTCCCACTCCAGGAGCCATCGTACTGGTGAAGACCACGCTGTCGACCGTCGGATAGGCCGCCGGGCTGATGACCTCGGTGGCCAGCACTTCGTTTTCGAGGGCCTCGTCGGTGGCGGCCGGCTCGGTGGCGCCATCCCCCCAGCCGACGCTCGTGACGAACCCGCCCTCGTCGCCGGCCAGGGCCCGGGCCAGGATGCCGCGTGCGTCGTTGACGATGGTATTGTACGCGTAGCAGTAGGCGACCTGGCCGTGATCGGGGGAAAAAATGTCGTCGACCACGCCCTTGATCTCGACCCGGCCGAAGACGGGCCGGCGCAAGCGGCTGATGTGCTTGATGAGGCCGCCAACGGCGCCGATAGCACGTTGTAACCAGTCGCGCACGCTGCCTTACTCCATGAATGTGGTCCTACCAGTTGAATTATAGAATCGCCGCCGGTCAGGCCAGATGACCCAGGTCGGGCCGGTACTTCTCGATGATGGCGCGAAAACGCGTCCTGGTGCGATCTATCAGCTTCTTGATGGCCGCCGGAGTCTTGCCCACCTCCAGCCCGAAACCCCGAGATCCAGCGGTCGCGTCCAGCCCGTCGGGGGTCGCAACGATTTCCGAGACCTCGCCGGCGATGTCGCGCTCGTCGAGGGGCACGGTGTGGTGATAGAGTCCGTGGAATGCCCCGAAGACGCTGCCCTCCATCGCTGACAGGTGGCTGACCAGCTGATTGAGCGATTCGACCGTCTCGTCGCTGACCAGGTACTCGACCAGATCCGAGCCGATGGGCAGATCGGTGACCTGGGCGTAGCCGGTGTCCTCCTTCTGACTGTCGGGGGCATGGCTCACATCGGTCGGGTGAATCGACAATGCCCCGCCCAGCAGTGCCTGAATGTGAATGGCCTTGGTGGTGCCGAGCATGCGCAACTCGTCATGGAGGGCCGCGGCGCTCTCGGGATCCGGGGCCGAGGTCACCACGACGGCATTTTCTGGGATATCGTCCTCGGGGCCTATCAACAGCAGCTTGATTTCAGTGGGTTCCGGTTCTTTTTTCAGTTTTTCCGGCTGACCTTCCGGATCTTCCGGGTTTTCCAGGAATTCCGTACGACTGGGCACGAGCTTGCGGGTCCTGGCCTTCTTGGCGACCGTCACGCGCACGACCTTCCATGGGAGATCCGGGGTGAAGGTCTCGCAGGCGTGCCGGTTGAGGATCTTCTTGAGCTTCATGATGTCCTGGAAGGGCACCTTGGCGGCATAGCCCATCTCCGAGAGGTACTTGACGATTTCCTTGCGGACATGCCAACCGGCAAACGTCAGCAACCGGTAGCCCTGGGACATGTCGAAATGCCGGATTCCATGGAGGAGGCCCAGGATGGCCGACTGCTCCAGGTCCGCATGCTCGACCCAGGTCGGGGCCGTGAAGCGGTTGATCATCGTGGCGACAAAGGGCCGATGCGCCTCGATGAGCTCCTGGACGGCCCACTTGGCTGCCCGCGCATCGGGCCCCTGGGCAACGGCCAGCAGTTCGTACTCGTGCTTGGCCGTGATGACCTTGTGCGGTTTCAAGCAGCGGGACTCTTTCCGGCCTTGGCGGCCTCGTAGGCACGATCGCAACCCAGCGGCAACCCGACGTCATGCCCATGGTGGTAGCCGATCTGGGGATCGCGCCGGTAGCCGACCGCCGCCCGGGCCGGTCGCCAGGCCTCGCCCCCGAACGGCGACTGCTTGGGATAGCACAAGGTGTAGAGCACGGCCCAGAACGCTTCGAGCTGGTAGTCCGCCGGCACCTGGGGCAAGAAGCGCACGTGCTCGACCGTCATGCCGCCAGGCGCGAAGGCGAAGACGAGCTCCTCGATGGCAAAACCGCGATCCGCCAGGTCCTTGAGGGCGCATTCGATACCGATGCAAGCGTCGGCGAACTGGCCACCCCCTTCGCGCAACGCGGCCGCAATGGCCTCTTGGAGGTAGTCGGCTGCGTCGGATTCGGTCACGAGGCCGGCTCCTATAATCCCAATGGATAGGGTGGGACCGCAGAAAAAACGGTCCTACCACAGAGTTTACCAGTCAACCAAGGAGCTCCGCAACCATGATTGCCAGGTACGTCCGGCCAGGCGTCGAGATCCAGCAGGTCTTCCTGTCAGCCAACCCCACGCTGGTAGCCCCCGACCTGCCGACGGTCGTCGTGGGTCCGAACTACCAAATCGTCGAGGGCGGCGAGGGCGCGGCCTATGCGGGCGCCGAACTGGCCCTGGCCTACCCGGACCTCGAAGCGGGCGCCATCATCCTGGAAGACGAGGTGGGCGTCAAGCTCTCGGCCGTGATCAACAAGGTCATGGGCCAGGCCGATTTGACCTGCGACGTGGCAGACGATGCGCTGACCATCGAGCCGGGCGAGAATGATCCCACCTTCGAGGCGACGGGCGTGGCGGTGGGCGATAGGATTGCCATCACCAAGGACAACGCGACCTACAGCGTCAAGGTCAAGGCCGTGGTCGACGCCACCACGCTGACCATCGACAAGGATCTCGATCTGGCTGGCGCGGCCTTCCTGATCACCCGGCCGCATGCGGCCTTCTACATCCCGGTCGACTCGCTGACGGTCACGGCCGACGACGTGACCATCGCCGCAGACCTGATGGTCGACGACCTGTCGGTCTACAGCGCGACGGCCACGGTCGATTACCGGGCGTTGCGCACCGGTACGGCCAACAAGCTGACGACCGTCAACCGGGCCAGCGACATCACCGCCAAGCTCGGGAAAATCGACGAGCTCAACCCGTTGGCCCTGGGCGCCTCGTTCGCCAAGGCCAACACGGTCAGCTCGGTGCTGGCCATGGGCATCGAGGGCACCGACGCGGCCGACTGGCTAACGGCCCTCGGCTTCTTGCAGAACGAGGACGTCTACACGGTGGTCCTGCTCACCCAGGACAGTGCCGTCCAGTCCCAGGTCAAGGCCCATGTCGACGGCATGTCGGTTCCCGAGAAGAGCCGTTTCCGCATCGGCTTCATCAATCTGGCCCACCCGCGCGAGTCGGTTGCGGCCGAACCGCTCACCCAGGCCTCCCTGGTCCGGGCCGGCGGGGTGGTCAGCGTCTCGCATGCCCAGGCCAATTTCTCGGGCAACGTCCTGGCCGGCGACTACGTCATCGTCACCAAGCGCACCGCCGCCCCGGCGACCGCCGATCCGACCCTGGAGGGGGCCTACATGGTCTCCTCGGTCAAGAATGACAGCACGTTGGTCGTCGAGTCCAAGCAGTACACCGGCTCGAATGGCACGTACAGCTTCGTCAAGAATCTCACGCAGGATTTCGCGGCCAACTCGGTTGACATCAAGGTGGTCCGGGTCCTCGACAAGGACGGCCAGGCGATGGCCATCGCCCGGACCGCCGATTCGTACGGCGACCGCCGGATCTTCTACATCACCAACCACGAGTGCGCGGCCACCGTTGGCGGCCAGGACCTGGTGCTGCCGGGCTACTACCTGTGCGCGGGCTTTGGCGGCATGAACGCCGGCAACCCGCCCCACCAGGGCTTCACCAACCTGGGCCTGCTGGGCTTCAAGAAGGTCCACTACGGGTCGAAGTACTTCAACGAGGATCAGTGCCAGCTCATCGCGGGATCGGGCGGTTGGCTGGTTATGCAGGAAACCGACGAGGGCCTGCCCTTCGCCTACCTCCAGACCTCGACCGACAACAGCACCATCCAGCGCCGGGAGCTGTCCATCACCAAGACCCTCGACTACTACAGCAAGGGCCTCAAGGCAGTGGTGGGTCGCTTCATCGGCCCGTACAACATCGTCGACGAGACCCTTACGGCGCTGCACAACGGCATCGAAGGCTTCCATCAGGGTCTCAAGAGCACGCGGTACGACAAGATTGGCGCGGTGCTCCTATCGGCCGAAATCGTCGAGATCAAGCAGGACGATCTCGAATCGGATACCACCCGCATCACCACCCAGGTCGACATCCCGACGCCCTTCAACCGTGCCAAGGTGCGGGTCGAAGTCCAGTCGTAGGAGGAGCAGGTAGATGGGTTCGCTTTCAGAGTTCCTGGCCCAGGAGAACTTCTTCAAGGACACCGCCCTGGTGGGTGGCAGCACTCCGAACCTCGACTTCGCCAACAAGTTCGTCCAGTTCAACGACGACCCGCTGCGGGTAGCCTCGGGCGAGGCATCCATCCTGTTTGCCGGGCCGCCCATCCTGGGCAAGCCGGCTGGCGACTTCGCCAGCCTGCTCATGCCCATCGGCGGCGTCCAGGGCATCCAGGACGGGGGCACGGCCAACGTGGTGCCCTATCGCGAGGTGGGCTCGAAGCTCAAGCGCGCCGCTCGCGCCAGCGCCGACTACCGCATCAGCATCGGCAAGGTCGTGACCTGGCACTCGAACCTGCTCCACGCGTTCTACTCCTGGATCCCCAAGCTGACGAGCAAGACCACCACGTCGAAAGAACTGGAGATGCTCCTGGCACCGGGCAGCCCCAACGCGGGCGGCGGCAGCGATTCGACCGAAAAGAAGGAGGTCGGCCTGGGGCACTGGATCAACCTGGATTCGGACATCTTCGCCGTGCCATTCGGCTGCCTGTTCCTGACCGTCACGGGCGGCGGCGAGATCCTGTCGCAGGAGTACTGGGAGCGCTGCCTGATCGCCGATCTCGGCAAGACGACCGGCGCGGGCCAACCCATGATCCAGGAGCAGGTCAGCCTGATCGTGGGCCGGAAGGTCCCGGCCGGCAACATCGCGGTCGGCATGACGGGGGCCAAGTTCAAGATCACGACCGGCAACGTCCCAGCCTCCAGATAGGCGGCAGAAATGGCCGGCCTGCGAGATCTCGACGGGCGCCGCTACGACGCCTTCACGAGGCTGGGCGACAGCGAAGCCCCGCCTAATCCGACCTCCAAGGTCGTCTGGCGAGACGAGCTGGCGGGAGACCTGCCCAACCCGGCCTTCACCTTCCTGCTCTCGGGTCCGCCCGAGGCGGCCATGGCCCATGTCGGGTCCATGACCCCCATCGGCATGGTGCAGGGCATCCAGTACGCCACCGCCCGGCAATCGGCCGACATCCCCGAACTGGGCGCCAAGCACTACCACACCTTCGGGTCGCGGTTCAAGCACAACATCACCATCGGGCGCATCTGGGCGCGATCGGCCAATCTGCTCGGAGCCCTGTACCGCTGGCACATCCGGCAACTCACGACCGATAACGTCCAGGGCGGAAGCCCGGGAGCCAGGCTGATGTACGACCCGGCTTACCGGCAGCCCGTCGAGGCCAAGGCGCCCACGGTACCCGCAAGGGATCAGGGGCGAAGCTACCAGATCATGAGCGTCGATTCCGACCTGCTGGCCATCCCGCTGGGCCTGTACGTGCTCTACCTGACCGACGACGGCCAGGCGATCGCCGGCGAGTTCTGGGAGCGCTGCATGGTCATGCAGCTCGCCCGGGCGATCGACGTCAACAACCCGCTCATGCTGGAGAACATGCAGCTGGTCGCCCGGCGCGTGGTCCCTATGCTCTTCGGGGCGCCCTCGGGCGGCTTTGCTCGCCAGAAGGTGATCATCCCGGATCGCTCCGAGGGGCCCGACTTCCGCCCACCCCCGCGCCCCGCCATGGAATCGGCCTAGGCTTCGAGGCGCGGCAACGGACCGACGTCCGGTGCCAGCCGGGGCAGACCCATGTCGGGCAGGACGGACTCGGACGACGTGTCAGGACCAGACGCCGGTTTCGGGGTTGCGCGTGCCAGGTCCTGCTCCAGTCGCCGAAGGTCGATACCCGGGCCCATCCTCCGCACCGCCGAGCGAATCCTTTGCCATGGCTGCATCGAGCACCTCCGCGAAGACCGTCTCGAAATCCCGGCCCTCGACCGGATCGAGATACCACATCCGGGATCTGTCTGGAAAGGCGAAGTCGGGGATGGGCAGGCGCGCCAGCGGCCCACCGATGTCGGCTTCCTTGATCGTGAGGATCTGGCGCACGCCATAGCGCCGGCGCTCGGTGCGCTGGACGCCCGTGACGTGCCAGACGTGGTTGGGCGGCACCATCTCGACCAGCACATCCTCGGGGGCGATGAGCGTCCAGTTGCTGGTCCAGCAGTTCCCGTTGGAATTCTCGCTGATGATTTCCTCGCGCACCTCGACCCCCTGGCTCTTGAGGGCCTGGATGCCGATGTAAAAGGGGACCGGTGGGTAGTAGCCGCCCTCCAGGCCAACCCCGAAGCACACGGTGCAGTTGCTTCCGGCCGGCCCGCGCACCGGATCGCGCGCGCAGCGCGTACAGCGCTTGCCGCTGCGCCGACGCGCGTAGAGCAGGGCCGGCACGCCATCGAAACGGGCCAGCTGGAAGCGCTCGCGCCGCCCGAAGCGCAGGGCCGCATCGTCGGGGGCCACCGACAGCGCCGCGACGTTCGAGACCACCCGCTCGCCCTCGACGATGGCCTCAACCCGGTAGAAAAGTGGATCGAACTTGCCGTGACGCACGATGCGATCGACGTAGGCCAGGGCCTTGACGGCCCCCACCGGCTCGAAACCCGTGACGGCGCTGCCCGAGCGCTGGACCTCGAAGCGCACGTCGTCCTCGATGTCCTCGGAGGGCTCCCAGCGCAGCGCAATGCGATCGTGCGACACGAAGAGCGTCTGGAGCCGGATCTCCATGGCCTAGAGCCAGCCCCAGCCGCCGGGCGACCCGACCCCCGACCAGCCGTTGGCGACGTTGAGGCGTGCCTTGAGCTTGTTCATGCGATCGTCGTTGCGCGCCTCCTCGTGGCGGGCGATTTGCAGCAATGGCTGCCATTGCTCGTGGATGGGCACCTGCAAGCCGGCATCCTGGGCCGACCATTGCTGGCGGGCATGCCAGGTGTAGAGCTTCTGGAGGGCGCCCGCGACGGCCATGTCTTCGAGCAGTTTCCGATCGGGGAAGTCCTTGGGCCCATACTGGGTGAACATGGGCGGTGCGGCATTGAACTCGGCGATGGCGTCGACCACGCAGTTGCAGTACTCGTCGTCGGTGAGCTCGTAGCGCACCAGCTCGTTGAGGTGCGGGTAGTCGCGCAACTCGCCCCGCACGTCCTCGATGGTGATGGCCACCTGGTCCATCACGTCGGCCGGAATCGGCACCTTGGCCTGGTTCTCATCGAGGGTGTAACCCTTGATGAGATCCTTGGCGCCGTAGGTGGGCATGGTAGGGTCCTTTCACCAGCAGGCGCCCGCGGCCGAACCGCGAGCGCCGGGCTGTTGTCGGGTGTCTAGGGGGGGGCGTCGGTTATCTCTTGCCGCGCCGCCGCGGCTTGGCGCTGACCCGCTCGGGCCCCATGGCCTCGGGCTCGGGAGACTGATCGTCGGCGTCGGTGGCCAGCGGGTCGTCGACCAGGATGGCTGGACCTTCCGGGGCCGGCTCGGGCGCCGGTGGCGAGGCGGCTGCCATGGCCGGCTTAGGCCTGGGCTTGGCCTCGACCTTGACGGGCGCCGGGCCGATGGCAATCCGGGGCGGATTGGCTTCCAGCCAGCGCCGGCCGTGATGGCGCAGCCAGTGGTCGAACTGGCGCTGCTCGATGTCCCGGCCCTGGCCCGGGCCGATGGACTTGCCGGCCACGACGATCGTGGCGCGATCGAGCAGATTGGTCACATAGGGCATGCCGCTTCCTCGCTCTGTAGGTCCTACCACTTGAATTATAGGCCGCCGCCCTGCGAGGGGCGACGGCCAGACCAGGCTCGCGGGCGCCGACCTAGGTCAACGTCTGCTTGAGCACGCCGCGCCGGTTCATGATTGACCGACCGATGATTTCGCGCGTATTGGTCGAGAGGATGCCGTCCTCGAACTTGAGCCACTGCTCGGCGTCGGCGAGCATCTTGGCGACGCCCAGGTACTTCTGGGGGGCCAGGTAGTATAGTATGCCTTCTGGGATGACGTCCGAATTATTCGTCGTCGCCCAGACAAGGCCGAACCAGGACTTGTAGCTCGTAGCGTCGCCCTTGGCGCCGTGTTCGACGATCGGCTGCATCACCAGCGAGCCCACTTCGCTGCTATTCCAACGAAGGATGTCTGCGTACGTCGCTTCGTGCAGCGCTACGCTCTGGACCATCAGTCGATTCCGGCTGACGGCCTTGAGCGCCTCGGACAGGGCGTCCTTGCTGAACGGGGCTGCGCTGGAGATGTCGTTGTCGTCACCGACCGAAGCGACACAGCGCTCGAAAGCGTTCACCAGGAAGATGTCCTCGACCGCGAGGATGTCATTCTTGGCGACGCTTTCGACAAAAGTTCGTATCGGGTAGTTGTTGGCGAGCAGCTGGGTCTCGGTCAGGCGGATCGTCTTGGTCTTGATGGGTTTGAAGTACACCGGCGCGACGCTCGACCGGAACCAGAGATCCTTGGACGGCTGCATGAAGTCGACGGCCGTCGCCAAGTACTCGTTGAACTGAACGGCCACCGGCACGAAAATGACCGGCACGTCGGGATAGTCCTTGTCGGTCGACAGCTGCATGGGCGTCACCGGCTCGAAGGGGAGCAGGCGACGGCCGATGCCGTCTTCCCGGAGCAGGGTCAGGACGATGTCCTCGTTGATGGTGTTGGCCACCTTCTCGCGGCCCGCTTCGCCGTTGCGCAATTCGAGCAAAAGGCCCTGATTGAGCGTCCGGGCGTCTGCCATGTCACTCATTGTTCGTTTCTCCTCGTTGCTGCGCTTACAGCGTGATGCGCGCGGCGATTGAGCTCGCGCCGACCACTGTCGCCGGAGCCAGGACCTGCCCGATGACCGTGTCGTTGTCGCCGGCCACGTCGAGCTTGCCGTTGGTGATGGTGAGGTTGGCGCCGGCCGTGTAGTCAGCCAGCTGGGTGCCGCCGTCGGCGATGGTGAGCACCGCGCTCGGCCAGACGCCCTCGATGGTGCCGGCCAGGCCGGTGGGAGTGTCGGTGCGATCCTCGCCCGGGAATGCGCTGTTCTCGTCGACGATCGCGATGATGCGCTCGGAAAACGCCGTGAAGATGAGCACGCGCTTGCCGGCCGCGGTGTCGGCCGAGACCCACTTGCCCTGGCCGTCCGGCTTGAGGAACATTCCGTCCTTGATCGCGGCCGCCACGTCGACGGTACTCGCGAGCGGGCAGGGCTGCTTGTAGTAGTTGCCGGCGATCAGATCGAACTTGCCATCGTCGATGGTCTTGCGCAGATCGCCCGGCTTACCGAAACTGATAGGCATGGTCTTTGCGTCTCCTCGTTAGAGCCCGGAATGGCCGCGATAGGCGTCCAGGCACATCTGCTCGAACCCGTTGGTCTGGGGCTTGCCGGGCGTCTCGGCCCCGACGGCCTCGCCCAGTCCGGCGGTCTTGAGATTCTCCTGACCGCGCAGGAAGGCCGAGAACAGCGTCTGGGCATCCTCGGGGCTGCGTAGGTAGGTGTCCTCGAAGATCCGCGCGTGCTTGTCGAGCTCGGCATCCGCGATGACCCCGGCGTCGACCAAGTCGCGGGCGTACTTGGCACCATTGGCCATCGCCGGGATGCGTTCGAGCAGGTCGGCGGCGGCTTGCAGGTGCGCACTGGCACTCATGGACTCGTGACTCCTCTTTTCTTCCAGGTGCCGGGCGATTTCGGTTCCGCCGTAGGCCGCCGCCGCGTCGGTGGCGATGTTGCGAACGGTCTTACCGGCTTCGCCCGTGAGGCTGGGGACTCGCACCCCGTGGAAAGTCGTGGCGAAATCCCTGTTCTTGCGGGCTTTTGCCACCAGGCTCCGGATGTCCTCGCTGGGATTATAGTGATTCTCAATGAGATCCCGGAGGTGATCGCGCAGTACTTTTTCACGCCCTGGGTCCGTTTTTCGGACGTTTTCGAGTTTTTTCGCGATTCGCTCCCAATCCTCGGCGCGCACCGTGAGATCCTCGCGCCGCACGAAGGCCCGGTGACGTGGCGCCAAGGCGAAATCCACCTTCTCGCCCAGGCGCGCCAGGGCCGCCCCCCATTCGCGGGGATCGGCCGCGGCGGGCAGCGATCGGCCCGTGAACTCGCGACTGACGGCCGAGATGGGCCGGTACAGCACATGATGGCCGATGTCGGCCAACAGGCTGCCGTTCTCGGGCCGGACCAGCAGGTCGTGGATGTCGGCCCGCATCGCGGGACCCCCGGGGCCTAGGCCAATGGAGGCTGGTTGCAGAGCTCCATGAAGATCAGGTCCTCATAGATGCCGGCCAGCTTCTCGGTGTAGATCGGGTCGAACCCGGCGGCCGCAGCGCCCGGCACCGTGCCGGCGGCCTTCTCGGCGCCCAGCTGCATGGCCGCGGCGCGGAGTTCGGCGGCGACCTTGCCCAGCGCTTCTTCGATCTTGGGATCCATGGGGATGATCTCCTAAGAGGCGGCGTAGCCGGCGTTGAAGGCGGCCTGCTTGTCGAGTTCGAACAGGATGGCGTCGAACTCGGGATCGGCGGCGGCGAGTTTGTCGAGCTGGTCGTAGAAGGCCGTGTTGAAGAGATCGGAAGCCGCGTCGTCCTGGGCATAGGCGCTCTTGACGGCCAGTTCTTCCCAGTAGGCGTTGTTCCAGGCGATCTCGGCGGCCGATTTGGTCTGCTGGAGCTCGGGGACCGCGCCCTGATTGGCCAGCAGGTTCTGGTAGGCGGTGTAGGGATCCATGTCTTCCTCCTACTGGACGGAACCAGCGGCGTAGCCGGCGTTGAAGGCGGCCTGCTTCTGCTGCTCGAACAAGAGGGCGTCGAACTCGGGGTCGGCCGCAGCGAGCTTGTCTATCTGATCGAAGAAGGCCTCGTTGAAGAGGGCCTGCTTGGTCTGGGGATCGAAATCGTACTCGGCGGCCTCTTTGGCGACCAGGTCGCCCAGCAGCAGGTTGCGCTCGGCCAGGGCCGCGTTGTAGCGGGTGATGGCCGCGGTCGCGTACGCCGCCTTGATGTGATCGGGCAGATTCGCGATGTCCTGCGCGATCTTCTCGGCCGGGACTTCCGGATTGCCCTGGCCGGCCGCCTTGATCTCCGGGGCGGCCGGGTCGATCGCCGGAGTCTCGGCGGGTGCCGCCGCAGCGGCCTTGGTGACCTGTTCCTGCTCCATTGCGGTCAGGAGATCGTCGAGGTAGCTCATGGTTTTTCGCAGGGCCTCCTGTTCGAATTATAGAGTGGTGGTATTACCAACGCCGGTGGCGGACTCGATGCCGCCCGCCAGCGCCCGCACGGCCGGCGGGAAGAGTGCGTAGTCGACGACCGCTCCGGCCCCCTGACCGATCAGACCGGCCGGCCCGCGGCCCGGGTAGGTGAAGAAACCCACCAGCGCAGGGATGGCCGACGGATGCCGCTCATCGCCTTCGGCCGCGGCCTTGGCGCGGGCCATGTACAGCTCGTAGGGCGTCATGGCAGGGCGATCCCCAGGCTGCCGTACCCGCACGATCCGGTCGCCGCCTTGTAGAGCCCGTGGTAGATCCCGAGCCATCGGGCCTGCTCGGCCGAGACCGCCGCGGGTTCTGGATGACGCGCGCCGCTCTTGAGCAATCGGGCCGACAGATGCGGCTCGCGGTAGCTACGGGCCCAGGCATAGGGTTCTAGCCAGCCGTGGGCCAGGGCAATCTTGGTCCGGTCGGTATCGAGCAGGGGGGTCTGGGCCAGCTTGGCAATGCCCGGCACGTCGCAATCCGGCCGGGGCGGCGTCGAGACGACCAGTTCGTCGAGATCCAGTGCTGCCACCTTGGCCGCGGGCCCGAAGACCACCCCGAGCAGCTCCGAGGGCCGCAGGGCCATCCCGAGCTGCTCGCAAGCCGCCAGCGCGTTGCCCAGGCCCAAGCCGGCCAACTTGTCCAGCACGAAGCCCGGCAGGGCCGGCTCGCGATCGTAGAGCCCCACCAGGTGGTCCAGGGCGATGTCGGCCGGCAGGTCGAGATCCTTCTTGACGATGGTGGCGTCCTTGGAGTTGCGACCTGTATTCTCAGAAGCGACCTTCATGAGCAGCATGGCCTCGGGCGCGGCCGGACTCTCGACGAGGCTCTCGTCGAAAAAGTCCGGGAAATCATTTATCATCACGACAGCAACGCCGTCGGGACGTATCTGACGCAGGGCATAGTCGGGAGAGCCTGGGCGCAGATGACCGCAGTATTGCCGGCGTGTCGGGGCCAGGTTGCCGCAGAGCGGGCAGCGATCGTAAGGCACACGCGCCGCCATTGATGTTGCGACGTTAAGTCCTCGGTCTGCCCGCTCGGCCCACTTGCGCCCCCGGGTGCGATCGAAGCTGATGAGGTTCTCGACCCGGTGCATGCGCGGGTTCCAGAAGGTGTCAAGCACGTTACCCAGGGCCGTCCTGGGGTCCTTGTTGCGGTGCTCCTCGAAGACGTGGGCCTTGCGGAAGGTCGTATAGCCCCAGGTCTTGGGCAGGCGATGGGCGTAGCGATCGAAGAAGCTCATGGGCACGTCGGCTGGTGGCCGGCCCAGGAGGGCATTCTCGGGCCACGCGTCGCCGTTGTTGTTGGGCCCCCAGTGCTCGGTCGACCCCAGGCCGATGACCAGCAGGTAGCACTTGCCCTTCTCGGGCACCACCTCGCTGGCGGCCTTGACGGCTTCTTCGGCCGCGGCGGTCTTGACCTTGCCATGGCCCAGGCGATCGTCGACCTCCAGGCGGCCACGGCACTCGACCAGGGGCACGCTGTGCTGCTCGCCCTCGCCCAGGTAGTCGTGCTCGCCGGGCGTGACGAACTTGACGAGATCGTCGCTCATCGTTGGGAGCCAACCGGCCCGAGGGCAATCGGCTTTGGCGTGGGGCGACCCAATGGTCCCCCCATCCCCCAGTCGGCCCGCGTCGGCCGGGCATAGTGCTGCGGCAACAGCGCCGCTAAATCGCCGCGGGCGCGAAGTGACGCCCTGCCATCTGCCATGATGGCCATTCCTTCATCCCATCCCAAGGGCGCCCCGGGAAGGGAGGGGTGTGGCATGCGGCCGCTATTGAAGAGCCTGGTAATTCGCTCGGCCTTGGGGTTGATCTGGGCCTTGGCGGCCATTACCTGGCTGACAGCCCGCTGGCGAGCCGCGGGGTAGACGCGATCCAATGCCCGAAATTCGTCGGCCTTCCTGGCGTAACCGACAGCATGTCCTACCCCCCGAAGGGCACTGTCCAGGAAGCCGGCCTCCTTGACCTGCTCGCGCGCAAACGCAAACCCCTCCCAGTAGAGCCTTCCGAGTTCAGCCTGCTTGACGACCCGGGCCGGAGAATCGGCGGGCACGGGGCGACCTTTCAACTTGGCCAGGGCGGCCGCCACGGCTTCGAGGCCGCGGCCCAAGTGGTCCTTGCCGATGATTTCCTGGGCGATTGGCCAGAGCGGATCGTCGGGACCGACCGGTCGCAAGGTACCGGGCGGCAGGAAGCCGGCGGCACGCTTGACGCGGCGGCCCGACCAGGCCAGGCGGTTCATCACCTGGGGTGATTGTGCAGCGCTGGCCTGCGCGGAAGCCATAGCCGCGGCGAACGTATCACGGTTCGTGCGATCCAGGGCGATCGGCAACCTGGCCGACCAGCGACCTCCGGCGTCGCCATGCAAGGCGTCGATGTGCGCGAAGGCATCGCTCAAAATGGGTCGACGAAACGTTCCATCGCCCGCCTCGGCAGCTGGCACGACTTGGGGTGTCTTTTGCCAGGCGCGCGTCAGCAAATCACGACTCTGTTGCGTGCGCACGGCGGCTTGTTGGGCCTTCTCGGCCCGCCGTGCCGCCTGGGTGGTGGGCATGTACTTGGCGATATCTCGCGCCGCCTCGGCCCCGAAAAGATGCTCATTAGCCCGGGCGCCCATCTGATGCACCAGCGTGTCCTGGCCCATCTGCATGAGTTTTGACCCCTGGGGGCCACTCGCGAACTCGAATACTTTCTCGAAAATCTGCGCCTGGCGTTGCGGATCGTTGCGCGCCGTGAGGCCATGGACCACCCCGAAGCCGTTCGCGGTGGTAAGGGCATGCATTTCGGTCGCCTTGCGCGCCGCGAGTAGATCAAGGACGGGCTCATGAGGAACGGGTTGCCCGGTCCGTAACTCGTCGCCCCGGATTTGCAGCCGATTAGCGACAGCATGGGGATCGACTCGCCGCAACGACCGAGACAAGCCCTCGACACCCTCGGCCCGATAAGGCGCGATGGCCTGCCCGATGCGATGCGCCCGCAGCAGCTGGGCCGGAGTGTCGGCCGTACGCAGGATTTGCGCCAAGCGCGTCGCGGCCACCTTCTCGGGCACCCCGGCGCCGAACTTGGGTGGCAGATGCTCCAGCAGATTGCCGGCCGGACGAAAAAGGCCAGCGGCTGGTCCATGGCTCGCCGGCAACGGCTCGAACAACGGCATGCCAGCCGAAAGGCGCCCCTTCTGCCGCATGTCTCTCGGATCGGCGGCGCCGAGCCCTAACTTCCTGGGGGGCGCCAAGCGCAGCGCGCCGTCCGGCAATCTCTCCACCAGCGGCGTGTTGAATTGCCGCATTTCATTCCGCTGACGCGCGTAAGACGCCTCCAGGGCCTCCTCGATGTCATCGGCCGCGCTCTTGTACCCCAGCTGCATGAGCAAGGCGTCCCGGTGCATGTTGGCCCGGTTGAACCCCGAGGCCGCCCCTACCAATCCGCCGATTGCCGATCCCGCCCCCATGGCCTCCAGGTTCCGCCTGAAGACCAACCCCGCCAGAGCCCCCAAACCCAGGCCCTTGACCGAGTCCTTGGCCACCTCACCGCCGGTGTAGGCAATGGGGTTGGTCAGGGGTTCGTTGGGGTCGCCGTAGCTCATGGGGTCCTTTACGGCCGATCGGCGGTCGGCCTTGGGAGACCGCCGCCGATCGGGCTTGCCTTGCTTGCGTAAGGGGAGGTTGTCAGGAAACCTGGAACCCGGCCGCCTTGAAGGCCGTGCCTTCCTGGTAGAGGGCCTCCAGGATGGCCTGGCGTTCGGCGGCTACGTCGTGGGCAGCCTTCCCGAAGAGCGCCCCGGCGCCCACCTGGGCGGCATCCATCGGGTACTGGGCGGCCAGCTGCTGCGCCCGGATGAGGGCAAGCTGCTTGGCGTTCGCGGCGCCCTGGGCGGCCAGCGGCAGGGCCGGCACCGGCGCCCCGGCGGCCATCGCGGCCGCGGTGGGCTGCCCGGCGTTCATGGCTTCCTTGGCTACCTGGCCGGGAAAGGGGGCATCCACGGCGCCTGCCGCCCCCTTGACCTCCAGGTACCAGGCGTTGGCGAACTCGCGCGCCTCGTTCTCGATCGCCGCGGCCTTGACATCCGCGAACATCTGGAGGCTGGGCGAGGTGCCGGGCGCCGGGTTCGACCAGCCGGCCCCGCCGTCGGCGCTGGGGTTCTGCATGATCGGTGCGGCTCCCTGCGCGGCGCGCTGGAGTGCGATCTGCGTGTTGGTGGCCATGGCCGGATTCGAGTCCATCGAACCGGTGGTCCCCGGGTTGGGGCCCGCACCGACCTGGCCGGGCACCAGAGCATCGACCGCCTGCTTCTGGCTCTGGGCCAGCAGCTGCTGATAGGCCGTGTACGGATCCATTAGTCGTCGTCCTCCTGGAAAAGTGATCTGACCTTCGAAGGAATTATAGAGATTACCCTCTTGGTCCTACGGCCTCCCATAGGCGTGAGCCAATGAGAGCCCGTGGTGGATGAAATTGATGGCATTGGACTCGGCCCCACGCGCCGCGGCGTCGATGGTGCCCTGGGCACTGATGAGATCCTTGAAGGCCCCGTGATCGACCCCGTCGTAGGCGATGAAGCGCTTGATCAGGTTGCCGACCACCAGCGGGTTCTCGGCGGTGCTCGGCGAGCCCTGGGCGATCGAGTCGAAGTAGAGCCGGACCTTCTCGGGCTTCTCGCGCTGGAGCTCGGGATAGACTTGAAGCATCTTGGAGTAGGACTGCTGGAGCTTGATCGAATCCGACAGCATCCCCACGCCCTTGAGGGCCAGCGCCCCGCCGGCCAGCATGCCGGCATGCTGGGCCAGCGCCCCGAAGCCCAGGGGCTTGGGCCGGGTGGCATACTCCAGACCCTTGAACGCCAGGCCCCCCAGAGTGCCGATGGCACCAACCGCGGCATTGGTTCGCCCCATCCAGTCGGGCCTGAAGATGCGCTGAGCATCGGTATACCAGGGCATATTACCCCTCCTGGAGCTGGACCAGATGGTCCCGGACATTGCGGCGCCGCGCCCGCAGATCGATCACCGCGGCCATCCGGGCGGCTGCGGTCTTGGCGAGTTCGACCAGGTCGGTGGCGTGCCGCTGGGTCTCGGGCACCAGGATGCGCAGTTGCCCGCGAGTAAACGCGTGCTTCTCGATCGCCGTAGCCTCGAAGACCCGATCGACCAGCTGGCGCTCGAAAGGAGAGAGTGTCTCGAACTGCTGCTGGTAGACCCCCAGCTTCTCGATGCCGAGCTCCTTGGCGCGAGCCACCCGGGACTCCATGGTGGCGAGCAGGTCGCGAATTTCGGCCATGGCCACCTTGATCTGCGAATCGAGCTGGCTACGACGGGCGGCGAGTTTTTGCAGGAGTGCCGGCGTGTCGTCGAAGGCGATGCCGCCCGGGCGGGCGCTGGAGTACCCAGACCCCGAGCCGAGCGTCGTACGCACGGCCAGGCCGGGACTTGCCGACGCGGCCTTGACGGCCTGTTTTTCGCCATGCATGGCCAGTAGCACCCTTTCGGCGTAAGCGGGCGGGAACTCGTCGCACTTGTCGAGCTCCATGGCCTTCTTGAAGGCATGGCGGTTCACCAGCTGCGTCAGGCTCCGGACGGTATGGTCGTTGTAGCCGAGCGCCGAGGCGTGCTTGGCGATGGCCTCATGGATATCGGCGCCCTGGCGGACCGACTCGACGATTTGCTGGGCCTCGGCATCCAGCTTGGGCTTGATGTTTCCCACGCTGGGATTATAGATGTCGCCCGCCGAGCACCGCGGAGGACGGTTCCGGCCCAGCGCAAGAGGCGCCCGAGGACCCCCGGCCGCAGCCGGAGGCCGAGGAGCCAGCCCGGGAGCCTAGCCCCCGATGGCCATGGCCGAGGCGTTGGGATCGGTGATGCGGCTGTTGTCGAACTTGGGCATGTTGAGGACCCGCTGGCGCATGTCGTCATCGGCGGCGAACTTGGCCTTGCCATCCTGCCGGTAGTAGTTCTCGATGAACCGCTCCATGTCGGGCAGCTGATGAGCGCAGCCTGGCTCGATGCGGAAGATCAGGGGCTTGCGGTCGTCCTTGAAATGCCACTCGCTCTCGTCGTCCGAATTCACGACGATGTCGAAGTCGTCGTATGGATAGATGGTGCCCTTGTAGGTCAGGCCGTCACGAATGAGCTCGGGAACGGGAACTTGGGTGTTGACGGTGGCGCCGCGCAACGGCAGTCGAAAACCCATCTTTTCACGATCTCCTTGTATCTGAGTGTCTGGTGGTATTACCATACTAGCACAGGATGTCGAGCGAGACCTTCATCGAGGACGGCGAAACCGGACGCCGCGTCATCGTCACGGACCGAAAGAAGATTGCCGAGGCGGTACTGCATCTCAAGGGCAGGCCCCTCAAGCTCGACAACTACCGGCCCTTCCATGCCATCTACCGCACTTCGGCACAAAACCTTGTGATACAGGCGGGACGGCAAGTGTCAAAATGTGGCACCGGCGAGAACATGATCCCCATGTTCAACGGCATGCCGGCCAGGCTCGGCGCCCTCCGGCCAGGCGATAAGGTTTTGTCTCTGGCATCTGGCTACCGCCTGGTGACTGGACAGGTGAGCGACACCATCCAAGCCGGCAGGAAGCCATGCGTGCGCCTGACGACCCGCTTGGGGCACGAGCTGGAGGTCGCCCGGAGTCATCCGATTCGCGGTCTGTTCGACTACTATCCGGCGGGCGAACTCAAGATTGGCGACCGAGTGGCGGCTGTGCGTCGCGGCGGCTCCTTCACAGACCTGAACCCCATAACGCCGACCGAGGCCATGGTGCTCGCCTACATGATTGGCGACGGCAGCGCTCAGGGTAAGCAGAACTTCGGCTTCACGAACTCCAAACCGGAGATCTTGGCCGAGTTCCGGTCATGCTGCGCCATGCTGGGCCAGGTCGCGCCACGAGAGTACGAACGCAAGGGCTCCTTGACGCTTCGGCTCTCGCTGGCATCGGATGCCCCGGTTCGTCGTCTCCTGGAACATCAGGGTATCTATGGCAAGACCTCGGAAACGAAGTTCATCCCAGCCGAGGTATTCGACCTCGATCGCGAGCGCACGGCGCTCTTCCTGAATCGACTCTGGGCGTGCGATGGCCATGCCAAGCAACTCAATCCTGGGAAATATGAAATCCACTACGCCACAATCTCGAAAAAACTGGCCCATGGCGTTCAAGCGCTCCTGTGGAAGTTCGGAATCCCGGCCTCGGTATCCCGGAGTCAACCGAAAGTCTATATAGGCACCAACAAATTCGCCTACAAGGTGCGAATTGAAACCCAAGAAGGTATCCGCCGCTTCTTGACCGAGATCGGCGCTTTCATGAAGAGCGAGAGCATCCCACTTCCGGCAGCCGAGAGTAACAATAACCGCGATACCATCCCGCAGGACGTGCAAAAGCTCATCACGGCACTCTACGAGCGCGCCCTGGCCCGGGATGCCCTGTGCGGACCCGGGCGTGCGGGGCGGCCTAGGGCTAGCATCACGGATCACGGCCTGCGCGCCACCCTAAAATACCCCCCCTCGCCACGAAAGATCGCCCAATACGTCGAGTTCTTTCAGCAGATCGGGCTCGGAGACGAACCGGAAACCATTACCCTCGAATCACTGATCAACAACGACGTGATCTGGGATAAGATTATTGCGATCGAAGACATCGGCATGCAGGATTGTTACGACATCGAAGTCGATGTTCTGCACAACTACATCCTGGGCGGCGTTGTCACCCATAACTCGACCACCCTGGGAAACTGGTCCATCACCGACGCCATCGGCGTGCCCCATTCCGAGCAGTTGATCGTCCTGCCCTCGATCATGCAGATGCGCCGCTTCTCATCGGACAAAGTGGGAAAAATCGTCGCCACCAGCCCGCTTGTCAAGAAATGGTTCGTCGACCACACCTGCGAGCGCGCCATCTACAAACGCAGCTTCCTCAACGGCTCGACCATGGAATTCGCCGCCATGACCCAGATGGAATCCATACGCGGCGGCGCCAAGAACCGGGTGTCGGAAGACGAAGTGCAGGACATGGACCTGGACGCGCTTGCCATAGTGGAGGAGGTGCTAAGCGGACAAGCAAGTGACAAGATAGCAATTGCCCGCACCGGCACGGCCAAGACCGTCGGCAACACGCTGGATGTGACGTTCAAGAAATCGAGCCAGTGCGAATGGATAGTGCCATGCCCAAGCGGTCACCACAACGTCCCGAGCCCGGACAACATCGGCGATCGGGGCTTCATTTGCAAGAAATGCCGCAGCCTCTGCGACGTGCGCGGTGGCTACTGGCGCTCCATGGCGGGCCTCGACGCCGAGTGGATGGGCTTCCACATCCCCCAGATCATCCTGCCGCTCCATACCGAGGACCAAGGAAACTGGCGCAAGCTCCTGCGAAAGCGCAACGGCGGCGTCAGCCCGGTCGTCTTTCTCAACGAGGTCATGGGCATTCCTGCCGGCTCGGGCATCACCGCCCTGACCGAAGAGGACCTGATCAAGTGCTGCGAACCGGTCTACGAGATAGACCCCCACTACTTCCGCGGCAAGGACCACGACATCGCCGTGGTATTCGGTACCTGCGACTGGGGCCTGATGGCCATCAAGAGCTTCACGATTGCCAGCATCTGGGGGATCACCAAGGCCGGGCGCATCAAGCTGCTGTTTGCCTATCGCTTCCTGGACCCCGATCCCTACAAGCAGGTCGAGCAGATCATCCGGCTCTTCACGAACGCGGGGGTCGAGCTGGTCGGCTGCGACTGGGGCATGGGCATGATCCAGAGCCGCATCATCGAGGAGCAGATGCCCCAGGTCCCGGTCCATCGCTTTATGTACGTCGGCGAGCAGCGGGCCCTGATGAGCTGGTACAAGGAGGGCAAGCTCTGGCGGGTGAACCGTACCCAGGCCATGACCGAAGCTTTCGTCTGGATGAAGCGCCAGCGTTTCTGGTTCCCGAACTGGTCATGGTTCAAGGAATACATCGCGCCGGATATATTATGTATTTACGAAGAGGCAGTAAATCAAGTCACATTCAAGAACGATGTCATACGGTACGCACACCCCGATTCCCAGGCCGATGACGCCACTCACACCTGCGTCTACGCCCTGCTGCTCCTTTGGATCCTTTATGACCGCGGCCGTACGGAGTTCCATCTGGCAGGCTAGGCCCGATGCGTCGCCCCGCAGTCCCGGCAAATCACGACCTGCTCGCTCTGGGCCAACGCACCGTCCGAGCCGCGCTTTTCGAGTTCCTGGGTATCGACGTTGCCCGACTCGCAGACCTGGCAGTGGAGGCGTCCGTCCTTGATCATGGCTAGGCCGCCAGATTGAGGTAACGCAGCGCGTAGCGCTTGTCGAGGGATATCAGATGGCGTGAATACGCTGGGTCGGTGGCGTACCCGCACTCGCGCAGCCCGTTGGCCCAGCCCTCGAAATCCCCCTTGGCCAGCTTGAAGAGCGGTCGATACCGCTTGCCCAGTAGGAACTTGGCGTGATCCACGAAGGACTCGACCATGCTAGGGTAGGCCCGGAAGTAGTGGTACTCGGTCACGTAGCGGCCATGGCGCCACTCCTTGGTGCGTCGCAGGACCTTGGGGCCGGCCCAACGCTCGTCGGCCTTGACCCCGAAGTAGTTCTTGGCGCCGCCGGCATCGCTCTTGCCGCCGTTGGATTCGAGTAGCCACTGGGCGAACGTGATGCCGGCCGGCACCCCGAAGAGCCGCTCGGTGGCCTGGGAGGCCTTGGCGGCCTCGTCCCAGAGGGCCCGGGCGGACGTGCCGGGCTTGGGCCAGTTGCTATTGGGCATCCGATGTTCCCTCTATCGCGGCGACGTAAGCCTGACGGGAGACCTTCTCGAAGGTCTTGTTGAGCGAAATCGTCCAACAGTCGGCCTTCATCACCAGGACCAGGGTGGCACCTGGCAAGACGCCAACCCATTGCGACGATTGCTCGTGGAGAATGGACATTCGAACACCGCGCAAAGCGGCCTCAAGCTTGAGGGTTTGCTTCCGATCGCTGGTGTCGTCAATCAGCACGAAGCTGAACGCGTCATCCTGGTTGACCCCGCTCCAGCGGGCCAGTTTCCCCTGCACATCGACGTACTCGAACTCGCAGCCCACCTGGGGGATCTGGGGCTCGTAGTAGAGCTGGAAGGCGATCAGGTTGCCGGGATCGATGGCCTGGCCATCGAGATCGATCCGGGTGGTCGCGAGCGTGCCTTCCGAGGTGGCCTTGACGACGCTCATGGGGTAGCCTCCCCGGACGGCTCCTGCGCCTCCATGAAGTCCGGAAGCAAGCGCCGACTGATGCCGCTCTCCGAGAGAATGTTCCAGACGACACCGCCATTGACGAGCCGAGCAGCCTGGTCTTCGAGGACGTCGACACCGACCCATGCCTCCTCGTCGGTCTCGAACTGCGAACGGATGGACCGGAAGACCTCCTGGCGCTCGGCGGCGGGCTTGCGCATGGCGAGCGGATTTGCGCGCAGCGCCGCCAGAAAGCCCTGGTCGAGTTGGCGCGCCTCGTCTATTCCCATGGATCGATCTCGCTCTCGAACTCCTTGTCGGCCAGCGCCTGGCGCAACCAGGGATCGATCGGGGCCACCTCGCCCGGGATGGTCTGACTGGTCTCGTCCATGAATAATAAGGATAGCAGGTAGGACCAGCAGGAGCAACCATTGGATCGAGCCTGGGAAATCGCCGCCGCCCTCGACTTCGTGGCCGAGTGCCGGGGCAAGGCGGCCGCCATCCACATCGGCCCCAACTCGGAGCGCCTGGCCGAGAAACTCCTGGTCATGCGCCGCATTCCTACCGAACGCGCCCCGCTCGACGCAATCGGCAAGCAGCGATTTGCGCGGGCATTCGAGAATCTTTCCGAAGAAGGGAAAGACCGCCTGTCGGTGCGCGTCCAGCCCTTCAAGCAGGCCAGCGAGTTCGCCTACATCTCCGAAGTGCCCATCGCCGGCGAGCACTTCTCGAACCAGCGCCTGGAAAACGACTACATGTTCAAGCATCCGGTCATCAGCACGCTCCATCCAGCCCCCTGGGTCGGGGCGGCGCTGGGGGCCGTCGTGGGCCGACGGTTACACAAGAACCTCCTGGGCTCGGCCATGATCGGCGGCTCCGCCGGCCTGCTCGCCGAGGGCGCCCATCGCCTGAATTTCCTGCTCGGGGCCCGCAAACAGCTCCAGGCAGGCAAGAACCCGCTCGATCGCAGGTTCGCCAAGCTGTGACCAGCGAGTTCCTGGTGAACTGGCACCACGTCGCCCTGGCGGGATTGTTCGCCGTCAGCCCCCTCCTGCTCGCCGGCCTCATCATCCTGGCCAGCATCCTCCAGGGCCGCTGTACGGCCTGCGCCGGGAAGCTCGCCGGCAGGCACTTCCCCTGGTGGCTGTGCGCGGCATGCAAGGCGGGCAGACCATGATCCGCACCACCAAGTCGCTCTACCTGCGCACGGTCGAACTGGCCAAGGACACGGTACCCGAGCCCTTCCTGAATTACGGCCACGCCGACGATCTGGGCCTGGGCTGGTTTCCATCGCGCGAGGCGTTCTCGGACAATGCCGATCCGGTCTTTTGGCGTGGGTTGCCACGCTTCTGCGGGGCGGTCTTCCCCTACCGCCACAACTTCCAGACCCTCTCACACCTGACCATCATCCCCTATACCGAATTCAATCAGCTCGATCGCCAGAAACGCTTCTGTCTGCCCAACCGGCGACGCACCGGCAAGACGCCCGCCGGAGTCTTCGGCATCGAGCGCCTGCGCCGCAAACACAAGGTCCTGGTGGTCACCGACGACGAGGCCGCGGTCTGCAAGGATCCCGACACGATCGCCGTGAGCAACCTCGACGCCACCCTGATTCGCTTCATCTGCCGCGCGGCCCACAACATCGAGGTACAGGGCTCGACCGCGGGCTGGACGGCCAGGATGTTCGATCTCGCGCGCCATGGCACCCCGGTGAGCGTCAACGGCGTGGACATGGTCGAGCACGTCGCGGGCAAGATCCTGGAGATGTTCCACCAGCGCGCATCGCTGCCCATCCTGACCCACCGCGCCGTCGAGTACCTCAACTGCCTGCTGCCCATCCAGCGCATGGCCGTCATCGGCATCCTCAAGCAGGAGCACAACCTCGATCTGTCCCGCACGTTGCCCGACGACTTCCATGTCTTCCGCCGCGAGGGGGATTTCTATGATGCCGTGGGGCAGGCGCTCCGTGCCAAGCTGGCCGACGCGCGCTTCGAACCGCCTTTCGGGATCCAGGTGACCAGCCGGGACGGCAGGCGCCTGCTGGTGCCCTACGAACGGGGAGTCCTGGGGGCGGTACTGGCCGAGCTGGTGGGCGCCAGGCTCGACCTGCTCGACTGGGCCTATGATCAATTGCAGGAGCTCCCTCACTTCTATCTCTTCAAGGAGCACGAGCAGCTGGCCACCCGGGCCGAGGTCTCGCGCAAGGTCGAAGAGGTGGCCCTGGCCGTCTTGAGCCGCATGGCCGCCGAGGCCGACGCCCGCAAACCGATCGGGAGGATAGCGCAATGACCCCCTACGAGCACTACCTGCTGGCCAAGGAAGCGAACTGGCTGGGGAATATCGGCCAGGGGTTTGCGCAAGCCGGCCGCAACGTCGGCCAGGCCGCCAAGCAGACCTGGACATTCGCGCGCAACCAAGGCCAGGAGCAGTCGGCCAATTGGTTTGGCCGCCAGCTGGGTGAAAACGCCATACGGGGCTATCGCAACGAGCCCCTCTCAGCCTGGGGGCAACTCAAGGCCTTCGGGGTCGGCGTCTTGAGTCCGACTGCCGGCCAGGCCATGCTCGCCAGCCACTCGGGCGGGCGGGCAGTCGGGGGCGCTCAGGCGATCGCCGACTGGGCGCGGCCCCACCTGGCTCGCTTCGGTCGGCCCAAGCCCCAACCGGTCCATCCGGGGCTGCTGATCGCCGGCGGCCTGGGTGCCGGGGCGGCGGGCTACGGGGCCGCCCGGCTCATCGACGCCAAACAGCAGGAGGCCCAGGCGCAACGCCAGAACGCCCTGCTATCGCGCCAATTGACGCCCTACGAGGAGGCTCCGTACCAGAAGGTCGCCCAGATCCGGGCCCTGCTGGACACCGAGCGCGACCTGCGCGCGGGCCTGATGGCCTCAGCCAAGGCCGCCGCGGCCCGGCGTGCCGAAGCCTGGCGCCACGGATCCCGCGAGGCCGAAGCCGAATCGGAAGGCGAGCCGGGCGGCGTCAAGCGGGCCGAGCTCGATCGCACCGCCACCAGGCTCCTGCGCGCCATCGAGCCGAAGTATGGCGGCTGCTGCCAGGATCTCGTCGAAGGCAAGGCGCTCGACAACGCCCATGCCCGTGGTGACCACCTACTAACCGAAAACGATGTCCAGAAAGCCTGGCGGGAGCATGGCCGGCCCTACCTCATCCGTGAGAAGCTCGAAAAATCCGAGAGCTTGCCACACAAACTCGCCAGCCGCATCTTCCTGGGCGGGGCGGTCTCGGGCCCGCAGGCCAACTGGCGTGAGGGGATCAAGCGCAAGCTCTGGGAGAAGGGCCACAGCGTCATCGATCCCCGCAAGCCCTTCGTCAAGTGGAATCCGCTCTCGGACATCTACAAGGAGCTCGCGGGCATGATGAGGGCCGACAAGGTGTTCTTCTTCCGGCCCGGGGGCTTTTCTGAGCGCGAGAAGGCCGTGCTGGAGGCCGCGAAGAAACCCTACCAGGTGGTGCGCAAGCCCGAGGAGATCGTCCAGGCCGTCGAACAGAAGCGGGCCTACGATGCTATGCTGCCGGTCGATCTGCGCGGGGCCGGGACCCAGACGCCCTCGGCCTTCCCGGTCGACCAGCACGGCCAGCCCATGACCACCTTGCGCGGCATGCTCGAAGGCGACCTCGCTATGATCACCCTGGCAAGGTACCTGCGCGACAAGAAGCTCAGCGAATTCGATCCCATCCTCTTGTCGCTGCTCGAACAGGCGGGCAAGCGCGCACTGACCAGGAGGCCCTGACATGACCCCGTACGAGTGCTACATGGAGCTGATGAAGACGGCCCATTCGGCCGAGATGGATCGCCTATCGGACCTGGAAAAGGAAGCTTTCTTCGGGGCGCTGGCAGCGGGACTTGGTCGCGGTTTCGCGGGGGCGGGCGCGGCGATGCGCGCGGGTGGCGGATTGGGGCAAACCCTCGGCGCTTTTACCAGCCGGTTCAGCCGGGGATGGAGATCCGCCACGCAGCCGCGAGTAGCGAGCCGGGGCCTCGGCACCAACCAAACCTTCAGACGGCCCCCAAGACCGGCAGCGCCCACTTCAACCGCCACGGCGAGTGGCCAGACGTCTTCGGGAGTCGCCAGCGGCAACGCCCCGGGCTTCATGGGCACGCCCATCGGAACGACCATGAAGAACTGGAAACAGATGACCCCGGCTGAGATGATGCAAGGGGCAGGATCGGTCCTGGCGGGCGCCGGCGGCCTGCTCACCGGCCTGGGGCTCATGCGGCCGGCCGCCAAGGCGCGCAGCCTCATGGGTCCGGCCGCGACGGTCGCCACCGGCCTGGCCATCGGCGGTGGCCTCTCGGGAGCGGGCAAGGCCCTGGCGGGTCCGGGATACACCAACTACTAGGAGGGCAGGCACCATGACCCCATACGAGCTGTACATGGCCAGGCAGAAGGAAGCGGCCTGGTCCGACTTCACCGATGCGTTCGTGAACGCCAAGAACTACTTCGGCGGTCGCAATCCCCAGGGGCTCAGGCAGGCCGCCACCGCCGCCAAGTTCGGCTTGGGCGATCTCGGCCGAGGGGCCGCCAATGTCTTGGGGCACATCCCCCAGGCCTATCCCCACCTGGCCGGCGCCGCCACCGCCGCCAGCCTCGGCAGCATGGCCCTGGGGGGTCTGCGGGCCCTGCGCGAAGACCGCATGGCCGCCCAGGCCGGCCAGGAAGTCACCAGGGCCTTCAAGCCGCAGGCCACCAGACTGACCGACAGCGGCAAACTCGCCCTGGTAGGGGCTGCCGGCGTCGGCGGCGGCTACCTGCTCGGCCGGGCCGGCAACCAGTAGGCACGCCATGTCTCCCTACGGCCTGTACATGGCGCAAAAACGCGGCAGTATCCACGGCGTGTTTCCCGAACTCGCCGCCGGGCCCGGGGTGCTCGACGCCATGGCCACGGCCTGGCGAGACATGCGCCATACCCGCATCCGCTCGCAGCGCGACGCACTCCTGGCCCAGGCCGATACGGCCGCCAGCCCCGCCCAGGCCAGCCGCCTGCGCGTCCAGGCCAACCAGCTGAGAGCCAAGCTGCCACTTCCGCCGCGACACGGACCGGCAGCCCCCGCGCGGGCCGATAGCCGGCATCACCCCGCCTTCGATCCGCCGCCGATTCCCGAATCGCCCGGCTCCTACGAGGAGCTGGCGGCCATGCGCGATCGGGCACGCCAGCTCGCCCAGGGCCAGACACCAGCCAAGCGATAAGGCCATGCGCGCGCCAGCCGAGACCCACCAGGCGATGACCCGGGCGCTGGAAGCCGGCCTCAAGCAGGTATTCCCGGTTGCGGCCGGCAACCGCATGCTCGATCTGGTCGCGGTCCATGCCCCCGACCTGCCGGATCCCCATGACTGGAACGGCCAGAAGGACGCGGTCATGGATGGTAGGACCTGGGGCAGCCCACTGCGCGCCACCCTGGCGCTCAAGGATGCACAGGGCAAGGTGCTCGACCAGAAGGCCGTGAGGCTGGCCACCATACCGGCTCCGACCAATCGCCACACGTTCATCGTCGATGGCCGGGAGTACCAGGTCAACTACCAGCGCCGGCTGAAACCCGGGATCTACACCAAGGTCGATCGCACCGGCGCACCGGTGGCCGACTTCAACCTCGGACATGGCCGCAACTTCGCCGTCACGCTCGACCCGGAACGGAACCAGTTCCATCTGCGCCTGGGCAACGCCCACATCCCCCTGGGCCATGTCCTGGCTGGCCTGCGCGAATCGGGAGATCCCTCCCTGGGGCTGGGCAAGGCCTTCGAGCACCCGGCGGGCCCGGAGGAGACCGAGCGCGCCTTGCGGGAATTCTATGTCCAGACCCACCGCAACAAACCCATCCCTGCCGACCTGGCAGGCCTCAAGGCCGCCGTCCGCACCTGGTTCGACCACGCTACGCTCTCGCCCGAGACCACCCGGCTCACGGTCGGCGAATCCTACGGCCATGTCACCGACCAGGCGTTGCGGACTGCCGCGAGGCATGTCCTGGAAATCCACCGCGGCGATCGTCATCCGACCCACAAGGATCAGCTGGCTTACCAGGAGATCCACGGGGTCGAGGACTTCCTCAAGGAACGCCTGGTCAAGAACAAGCTGGGGCTGCACGGCCGGTTGCGCCAGACCCTCGATCGGGCCGACAAGCTCGCGGACCTCAACCTACCGGCGACCTTCGGGCCGTCAGTGCACCACTTCTTCACCCAGAGCTCGCTCTCGAACCATCCCATGCAGGTCAACCCGCTGGAAATGGCCGAGAACGCCCACAAGATCACCTCGATGGGCGAAGGCGGCATCGGAGACGCCAACGCCATCCCGATCGAGGTCAGGAACATCCATCCATCCACGTTGGGCTTCATCGACCCGGTCCGCACGCCCGACAACGCCCATGCCGGCGTGGATGTCCGCACCACCGTGCGCTCCCGCAAGGTCGGGAACCAGCTGGCGATTCCCGTCCGCGATGCCAGGACCGGCCGGGAGGTCTTCAAGACCCCTGGCGAGCTGTTCGACACGCACGTCGCCCACGACAGGGAGCCCGCCGAGAACGGCGTGGTACGCGCCATCCACCAGGGCCATGTCGTCTGGGCAAAGCCAGAGCAGATAGACTACCACCTCCCGACCGAGCACCAGTTCACGGTCAGTACGGCCCTGGTGCCCTTCATCCCCAACAGCCACGCCCACCGGGTGGCCATGGGCGCCAAGATGCTGGGCCAAGCCGTCAGTCTCGACGACCGCGAGGCGCCGATCGTGCGGACCGCCCATGCAAATACCGCGATCTCGGGCCTGTTGCCGCGCAGCCCGGTCGACGGGACCGTGGCCACGATCGTGAACGGAGCCATCAAGATCCAGGACAAGGACGGCAAGAGTCACCTCGCGCACTATCCGCACGAGTTTCCGCTCAACGGCGGCTCGTTCCTGCATGCAGACCTGCATGTCAAGCCCGGCGACCGGGTCTCGCAAGGGCAGGTCCTCGGCGACTTGAACTTCACCCGCGACGGCAACCTTGCACTTGGAAAAAATTTAACCGTTGCTTATCTGCCGTATCGTGGCCATAACTTCGAAGACGGCCTGGTGGTTACCGAACAGGGTGCCCGCAAGCTTACCAGCAGCCACCTGCATACCGAAGTCGCCCTCAAGGACGGCCGCAACGTCTACGATCTCAAGCAGTTCAAGGGCCACTTCCCCTCGACCTACACCCACGAGCAGCTCGGCAAACTCGATCCCCATGGCGTGGTACGCGTGGGCCAGGAGGTCGTCGAGGGCGACCCGCTGGTCGCGGGCCTGCGCAAGCGCGTGGTCGATCCCGAGCAGCTCATCCTGGGTAAGGCCCACAAGGGCCTCATGGAGCCCTACCGGGACGCCAGCCTGACCTGGGACAAGCCCTACGCCGGCAAGATCACGGCCGTATCCAAGACCGGCGACCAAATAAAGGTGACCATCCAGGCCAAGGCGCCGCTCCAGTTGGCCGACAAAATCTCTAATTTGTACGGCGCGAAGGGCGTCGTGACAACGATCATCCCCGACCACGAGGCGCCCCGGACAGCCAGCGGTGAGATCCCCGACGTCATCCAGAACTCGGCGGGCCTGATCAGCCGCATGAACAACGGCCAGCTCTACCACCTGACCGCCGCCAAGGCCGTCAAGGCCCTGGGGCTCGATCACATGGTCTTCCCGCAGTTCCTGGGCCAGGACGCCCACGAAGTGGTCTCGCGCCTGGCCGAAAAGGCCGGCATCGCCCCGGAAGAAGAGCTGTTCGACCCCAAGACCAATCGCAGTCTGGGTAAGGTGATGATCGGCCCGCAGTACATGCTCAAGCTCTTCAAACAAGCCGAGACCGGCTTCTCGGCGCGGGCCGGCGGGCGTTATGACGTCGATCTGCGACCGGCCAAGGGCGGCGAGGAGGGGGCCAAGTCCATCGGCTACCTCGACGTCTTCGGGTTGCTCAGTCACGGCAGCCGTGGCCTGTTGCGCCAGGCGGCGACCACCAATGCCGAATTCAACCCCGAGGTCTTGCAAGCCATATGGCGGGGCCAGCCCCTGCCGCCCCCCAGGCCCACGTTTGCCTGGCGGAAGTTCGAGGCCATGTTGCGCGGGGCGGGCGTCAACGTCACCCAGGACGGCCACAAGCTGGTCATGCTGCCGATGACCGACCAGGACACCCTGCGAGTCTCGCAGGGCCAGATCCGCAAACCCCTGCTGGTCAACGCCAAGGAGGACCCTCGCACCGGCCTGCCCTTCCGGCCCGAAACGGGCGGTCTGTTCGATCACGAGTCCACCGGCGGCCTGGTCGGCAACAAGTGGTCGCATATCACGTTGCCCGAGCCCGTGGTGAGCCCGCTGTTCGCCCGGCCGGCCCGCATCCTGCTCGGAATGAGCCAGCAGGCTTTCGGTGAGACGATGGCCACCGAGGGCGGGGCGGGTATCGCCAAGCGCCTGGCCGGGATCGATCCGAAGACGCGCATCGCCGAACTCGGCGAGCGGCTCAAGACGACCAGCGCGGCGGCCAAGCGCGACCAGATCCACAAGCAGCTCAAGTACCTCAAGCCGCTGGCCGCCCACGGCATCAGCCCGGCCGACGCGTACGTCGTGCGCCATGTGCCGGTCATCCCTCCCGCGATGCGGCCCATCTACCCGGACGCCGACACCGGCAAGCTGGTCAACTCGGATGCCAACCTGCTCTACCAGCACCTGCTGCTCATCGGGGATCAGCTGGCCCACCACCAGCACGAGGGCGATCCCGACACCGTGCGCGAATTGCGCCTGGGGCTGCATGACGCCCTGGCCAAGGTGCAGGGCCTCGACCCGACCACTGAATCCATGGGCAAGGGCTACGAGCCGCAGGGCTTCCTCAAGCTCATCACGGGCTCGCGCGCCAAGGAAGGCTTCTTCCAGAGTAAATTGCTCTCGCGGCGCCAGGACATCGCCGGCCGCGGGGTCATCACGCCCAATCCGGCGCTGGGTATCGACGAGCTGGGCTTGCCTGAGCCGATGGCCTGGAAGCTCTACCGCAACCATGTGGTGGGTGAGTTGACCCGGGCCGGCCTGCCGCTCGAAAGTATCGCCAAGCATGTCGAAGAGCAGACACCCCTGGCGCGCAAGGCCCTGCAAGCAACCATGGCCGACAATCCGGTGATCATGACCCGGGCGCCCAGCCTGCACCGCTTCAACCTCATGGCCTTCAAGCCGCAACTGACCAGCGGCAAGCACATCGAGGTTCCAAACCTGGTCGTCAAGGGCTTTAACGCTGACTTCGACGGTGACGCGGTCAACGTCCACATCCCCATCACCCCGGAGGCCAAGGCCGACGCCTGGCGCGTGCTGCCATCGAAGAACCTATTCTCGACGCTCAACAAGAGCCCGATGCACACGCCCAGCCAGGAGGTCACCATGGGGCTCTGGAAGCTCGGCCAGCCCAATGGTAAGGCCACCCGGACCTTCAAGAGCCGCGCCGAAGCCATCGCCGCCTACAAGAAGGGCGACATCGGCATCGCCGACCCGATCGAAATAGGTTGAATTAGAACACCCTTTCGATTGCAACCAACCAAGGAAGCGTCGTATCGTGGTTGCATGTCCGAGAAGCGCTACAAGCCCTACGTCTGGGTCACCTGGATCACCAAGCTGCTGGCTGGCGAATCGCATTGTCGCTGGTCGGCCTGGTTCCGGGCCAACTACAAGTACAGCAAGCTGCCGAGCGATTTCTCGTTCGCCAAATGGAAGGCCGAGCACTCGGAACTGGTCAGCAGGCGCGCCAAGGAGCTGCGCGACGCGGGCTACACGGTCAAGCTGGAAGACCAGAACGCCTTCAAGCTCGACGGCCGAAACGGCGTGACACTCGCGGGCAAGCCCGATCTGATCGCCTTCCGGACGGCCGTCGAGAACGACAAGACGACCACCTGGGTGCTGATCTCGGACGCCAAGACCGGCCAGGTCCGCGACTCGGACTGCGCCCAGGTCAACGTCTACCGCACCATCGCACCGGTCTGCTGGCCGGCCTGGGGGGCGCCGGGCGTCGTCATCGAGGGCGAGGTGGTCTACAAGGACCAGGTCCTGGCGGTGCCGTTCGATCCCGGCTTCAAGGAGCGGCTGCGCGGTGTGATGGACATGCTGGCCGGTGCGCCGCCCGAGCGCGTCGCCGCGGGTCCCGAGTGCCGCTTTTGCGACATCGGCCAGGAGGACTGCCCGGATCGCGTCACCGTCCTGGAAGAGGAGCTGGCCACCGCGGCGGGCGGCCACGACCTGTTCTAGGGCGAAGGGGCCCCGGGCACCGCAGAGGTGACGGCAAAGGCTTAGACCACGCTCCCGCCTGGGTCCGGAACTGGCAAGGCGCCGACGCCGTCTAGAACTAAGATATCGCCCTAGCGCCCTACGTGGGTGACCCAGTCATCGCTGGTTGCAGGCCGGTCATGCCGCTTGAACGTCAGGCGATCGGACGGAACATGCTTGAGGGCGACCTCGGGCTCAAAGGTGCCGCCGGAGTATGCGATCCCCCCGAAATCACGCAGCTCGCGACCCGTTAGACGTGTCGAAACAACCAGGCCCGTGGAATCCTGGTCATGGGCGGTACGTCGGGCGTACCGCTCGGCTCGCTCGCGCGACGGTGTCATGAAGACCCGATCACTGGCCTCGCGATCCCATGTGGCCTGGTTTATAGGGGTCGAGGTATTAGCCCGCTCCCGAACGCCCGGTGCCGTGAGCCCGTCACGGGCGATGCTCTCGCGATTCTTCAATGCCGTGCCGTGGTACAAGGTTATGGGTTTATCTAGGACCCGCGGGGCGATCAAGAGGGGTCCATGATTCCGCTCGCGTGGCGTGCCCGGGAAAGCACCAGCCGTCCCCCAGATGCCATCCGAGACCTTGTGGTACTGCTTCGCCCGCGCTACCGTCGGCAGGTACCTCGGGGTATTCCAATCACGCAGGTCGCTGCGGATGCCCTTGACGAAAGCGGGTTGCTGTTCGACGCGAGAGCGAATCTGTGAGGCTCGCTGTGCGATACTGAATGGCTTCACCTCGCGCCCGGAGAATCTGGCGAAGTAGTCGATCTTGTCGACGACCTTATTGGGTCCAGTCATGGCGTCATACATGGCTACCAGGGATTCATCTCCGAGATGGGGGACCATCTTCTCCCACGCTCCAGCAACCTTGCTCATGTAGAAATCGTAAGGCGTCATACCTCTATATTATGTGCGAAGCATCGTCCCGGGCACCGCAGAGGACGGTAATCGCCGAGGGCGAAGGGCGTCCGAGGATCGCCGCCCGCAGGCGGCAGCCGAGGAGTCGTCCTTTACAATCATGGTAGGACCATCAGGAGCGCGCGCATGCCCAAACCCCACGCCGATCAGTACAACCTCTTCGGAGGCGTCGGTGCCGTAACCGAGACCCAGGTGGCCGTAGCCGCGGGCACGACCCTGGTCGACTGTTACCTCAAGTGCGACTGCGGCCGTTGCTCGGAACAGCTGCGCCTCCCCGAGACAATCATGGGCAATCGCCCACAGGCCCTGCTCCATGCCCAGCGCCAGACCGGCTGGACCGACGTCTGCCCCGGCTGCCAGAAGAAGAAGGCGACATGACCGACAAGCGCGCCGGCCTGGAGCAGCTGCTGCCCGCATTGCGCGGCCGCAGCAAGACCGTCGGGCGCCTGGCCAGGCAGCTGGAGAACCGGCCAGACGTGGTTTCCGCCGTCGATCGCTTCATCCGCAAGCAACTGAGGGGTGAGATCGATTCACAGCGCATCCTGGGGGCCGGATCGGGCGGCGTGGCGGTCCCTATCGATCTGCCATGGGGCCGCAAGGGCGTCGCCAAGCTCTCGCCGCTTGTCGATCCCGCCTCGGTGCCCGGCGGTAAATTGCCGGCCTTCATGGCCCAACCCATCGAGCCCTCGAAATACCGGGGCATCGACAAGTACGTCCTCAAGCCACTCAAGCCCGCACAGCGCTACGACCTGGGCGATGGCCGCATGTTGCACGTCCACGCCATGCCCATGGTGGACACCAAGAAGATCGAGCAGATGTCGGATGCCGAGTTGGCCAGACACGGGCGACGCATCGCGCTCGGCCTGCGGCGTCACGGGATCTTCGCGGCCGACATCAAGCGCGAGAATTTCGGTTACGACCCCCGCTGGTTCGTCCCGCCCTGGCAGCGCGTCAAGCTCATCGATCTCGGTCAGACCTTCGAGACGCCCCGGGGGCTCAAGCGACTCGACGACGACGACTTCGTGGCCATGGGTATGCGCGATCCACTGCGGCACCAGCTTCCCGCCGCACCGCATCTGTGGCCCAACCCCTGGTACCACCAGGCGCGCTGGCGACCGGTCGGCTCCAAGCAGGCCTCGCTGGGGACCGAACTGTCGCTTCGCGGGCGCCACCTACTCGGCCTGGGGCGCAATCATCCCGTCGTCTCCCGCCTGGATCGCGAGCTGGCCAGGGTGCTCGGAGTCGAAGCGGGCCACCAGATCGGCGCGGGCAGTCAGGGTGTGGTGCATCAGCTGAAAGGCCGACGGCCTCCCTGGGGGTTCGATCCCCGCAAGCACGTCCTCAAGGTCCAGAACATCCAGCCCGATCAGCCGGCCCTGCTGCTGGGGCTCAAGCCGAAGGATCACTGGTGGGGCAAGGTCCCTCATCAGCCTAACTTACTCGATGACCGGGCGGTGGCCGTTCCGATCAAACGCATCGCCCTGGAGACTCCGTCGATGTACGGCTTCTTCGGTCGCGAGGGCACGCTCGTCGCCGACGTCATGCCCAAGGCCGATCCGACCCGGTTCGCCCGGTTGTCCCCCGAGAAGAAGATTCGCGTCGGCGAGCGCCTGGCGCGGCGACTGGTCGATCGCGGTCTGTACCACGAGGACCTCAAGCCGGATAACATCCTGGCCTTCGGGAAGCACTACCGCATCTCGGATCTGGGCGGACTGCGACCCATGACGGCCCAGGAGCGCGCGCTGCCCAAGGACGAGATGGTCAGACGCCTGCTCGATCGCCAGGACTTCATCGGTCGGGCCACGATTGGCCGCGACACCGATCCGCTGGATCTGGCCTTGCGCGACAAGCGCATCCAGCTCGGGGTCATGTCGGCCGCCGGCCTGGGAGCCGCGGGCCTGACCGGGGCGGCCATTCTCTCGGGCAGCGAGGGCGCTCGTCATCATGTCGGTAGAGCCATCTCGGAGTTCCCCGCAGCCGATCGGGCCCTGGGAGTGCAACTCGAAAGATTGAAAGGAGAAGAGCCCATGAAAGCCGCATCCGCCGAGCAGGTCGTCGCCCTGGCCAAGGCCGCCATGACCGAGGCCGAGGCCGCCAAGATCCTCGCCCATCCCTACATGGTCCACCCTATCGCACAGGGGCTGTCGGAATTCCTACCGTTCGTAGGTCCGCCGACCCGATGGATCGCCAGGGCATCTGCGGCAAGTCAGCATGCCGAAGCCAAGAGGATAATAGAAGCAGCCACCAAGCGAAATCTGGCTTTGGCTGCCGTTGGTGGAACAGCCCTGGGGGCTGGCGGGATGGCGGCAGCCGATGCGTACGGAGCCGGCAAGCAAGCTGCGCTGGCCGAGCAGTACCAGCTGGGCTTCCAGTTCGCCCAGCAGATCAAGGCCGCCGGACTCGCGCCGCTGATCGACTAGCATGTACCACAAGACCGCCTCCTGGTTCGACGACGCCCTGCGCACGGTCGGCCACGGTCTCGGCCGCATCCAGGGCCATGGCCAGCAGGCGGCCCAGGCGGCGTCGAATGCGGCCCATTCAGCCGGGGAAGCCGTGGCCAGCGCTGCCCAGGCCTCCCGCGAAATCCCCGGACATGCCACCGAGGCCATGCGGGCGGCCGGCCAGGGCCTACGCATCGGTCTGCCGATCGCCGGGGCGGGTCTCGGGGCCCTCGCCATGGCCAAGGCGTACCGGACCTTGCGGCCCTCCGCCCTGCGATTGGCGCCCGTCGAGCTCAAGCCGCTGCACCATACGGTCGATCTCAACACCCTCGGAGCGGTTGGCCTGGCCGGTGCCGGTCTGGGCGCAGCCAGCTCGACCCGCAAGCAAGCGCATCAAGGAGCCTCCATGACCCCCTACGACCTGTACCTGTCCATGACCAAGGACGCCGGCCATATCAAGGAGGCCGTCTTCTTCGTCGGGAGCGCCAGGCGCCTCTTGAAGCGCTACGGCTTCGAGGGATCGCTCTCGGACGCCGAGCTCGCCCATGCCAAGGCGACCCTGGCACCCGGGCACTTCAATACCGTCCGGGAAGCCCATGATGTCGTGGCGCGCCACGAGGCCTGGGAACTCGCCCGGAAGCAGCCCCTGGGCGAACAGCTGGGGGCCGGCTGGCACAGCCTGTTCAACCCCATGCCCGCTCCCAGCGAGCTGGCCCTGCAACGTCACGCCCTGGCCGGGGAGAGCCTCAAGGCACGCACCGCCGAGCAGATGACCAAGCTCCGGGATCTCAACGTGGCCCTCAAGGAGAAGGCCCTGGCCGTGCCACACCTCGGAGAGACGATTGCCCGCCATCCGGGCCTGGTCGGCGGGGCCGCCGCAGGGGCACTGGGGCTCGCCGCCCTGGGCGGAGCCGCGCTGGCCCGGCACAAGGAGGCCACCCTGGCCGAGATGTACGAGCTGGGCCGGGCGTTCGCCAAGGACGCCTCACTGGGCGGAATGCTGCCGGGCCTGGCGCGCGGTGTCAGCCGGATAGGGGGGGGCGTTAGGTAGCGCCATGGGCCCCAACCCGAACCTCGCGCGCCTCGCGACCAATGCCCCGAGATTGGGCGTCAACCCGCAGAGCGCCATCGCGACCGCCGCTCAAGGCATGGTGCCCCAGCTCAAGCACCCCGCCTACCGGCTGGGCCAGTACATCGCCAAGAACCATCCAGCCGACGCGGCCTGGATGCGGGGCCTGCCTGGGATCAAGCAGGGCGCGTTCAAACCGCCGGTCCCGTTGCCCATGCCGACCCCAACTCCCGGGCCGTTCGCACGAGTCGTGCAATCATTCAACGTTCCCCGTGCGACCATGCCGACCCCAACTCCCGCGCCCTCGCCGGGCCTATCCGGTCCCGCAGAAAGCGTGAGTATTCCCCGGATACCTTCGCCGTAGCCATGTTCGACTCCGACATGGAGCGCCACCTCTCTGGCTGGCCGGCCTGGGAGGAAGAAGCCGAGCGCGACGAGTCGTTGCTCGATGCGGCCATCCATCTCGGGGGCGATCGGCTGGTGCGCTTCAACGGTGAGGGGTACTACCCGGTGGAGTTCGTTGGGGGCGACAAGAACTATGCGGTGTTGCGGGTACCGCGACGGGCGATTATGGGGCTGCATGTGTGATGACGCCCTACCGGATGTATATGCAAAAGGTGGCCATCGACCAGCGCTTGGCCACTCGGATTGCTGGGGCGTTGAACCGCGAGATCGGCCATTTAGCGGCAAGGGACGTCAAGCCACACCAATTGAGCGGGTGGAGAAGGATCCTGTTCACGCTGGACGGACAGGCATGGCGCAATCCCAAAAAGCTGCCGCGCTCGTCCGTCTGGACACCACACCTGGCCATGACCAAGAAACCGGAAAAACTGCTCGCCCTGGCACGACATGGCCGACGCGCCGGACACAGCGAGGTCGGCAACAGCCCGATTTACGAGCGGGTCGTGCGACAGCGTGATCTCGAACGCGCTCACCTCGGAGTGCTCAAATTGCTCCCGAGCGGACGCGGCTTTTTGCCCTTGCGCCCGGAATCGGATTTTCGCGCCGCCCGAGCACTACAGGATTTCGGCATCCGCGTTACGGCCAACACTTATACGTAAGGACAGGCATCGAAACATGAACCCCTATGCACTCTATATGTCCCTGGTTAAGGAGGCCGCGGCCTTCACGCGCCTGGATGCCGCAGCCTTCGCCAAGCAATTCGGCCATCTGGACGCCGAGAGCCTTGCGCACGAACTGAGCAAGCTGGGCGATCGGCACGGCGCCAGGAGCGTCCAGTTCGGCTTCCATCCGGATATGCTCAATCAACAGCCCATCCCCCCGCACCATCGCGCCAAGCTGGACCAAGCCTACAAGACCTGGCAGGGCCAGCAGCCGGGCGCCCCGAACCAGGGAGCGGCAGCTGGCGGGGCGGGTGGCGGAGCCAAGAAGCCACCCGGAGGATCGTCGTCGGCCGGCAGCGGGGGCTTCCACTACGGCGGGGGAGGCTTTCACTACGGCGGTAGCAAGATCTGGGAAGAATACGACGACATCTGGCGCCAGCACCAGGCACGGCGGGCGGCGTCCGAGGCGGAAATCCAGCGCGTGCGGCTCATGCTCAACCTCGGCGCCCTGGGGACAGGACTCGCCGCCAGTCTGACTCTCGGCGCCCTGGAGGCTCGCGACGCCGCCAAGGCGCTGGCGGCACGCCGCAAAGCACTTCGCAATATCGGCCTGGGTGTTGGCGCTACGGCCGCGGCCGGCCTTGGAGCGCTCGGCATCGCCCATGCCCTGCATCGCCCGACCGAGAAAGCCGCCGCGGGATCGCTCTCGGGCTGGTTGCAGAACCTGGGAACCGCTCGCGCCCTAGGACGTCTGGCCAGACGCCAGCGTCAGACCGCCAAGAGCATGGGGCAGATCCTCGGGCAGCGCAGGAACCTGCAAGACATCCAGGAGATCAACAAGGGCCTGGACGAACTCGGCGCCAACCTGGGGACTCTGGCCAAACGGCCCATCGACCTCCCTCGAATCCCCGAGGAGTTCGCGCGCGCCCTTCCCCCGATGCGCATCCAGCCCAAGGCCGTCCCGCCCAGGGAAAGCCTGGTTGATCCGAGACTCCTGGGCGGTGGCCCCCGTGGCGATACGGCCGCCCAGGCCCTGGCACACGGGCAGCGGTGGGGAGTCCCGGGAGCCAGGCCGCGAACCATCGGCAATCAGACCTTCCATACCCCGCTCCCGATAGCCCCTCCTGCCAGCATCGCCGGACTCCCGCCCAAGTTCGGCCGCCTGGCGTAACCCATGGACAAGACCGCCCGGCCTCAATGGCCCAACCTCCCAGACCGGCCCCTCATGCCGCCGGGCCTGAAAACCCGGGCCAGCCACTGGTTCAATCGCGAGATCGATCAGGCCTGGCGACCCGAGCCCGAGGGATTCTCCCTGGGCCTCCTGCGGCGTTTCGATCCGGAGTTCCACCATGCCGTCAATCAGGCGGCCCGCGCCCAGGGTCTCACCCCGGAGCAGGTCCTCGAACGCGCCCGCCAGCGGGTCAGGGCCAAGCAGGCGGCGAGGCTCCCGGAAGCAATCCTGGCCCTGCGACGACTTGCCGCAAACAGGCGCCTGTCACTCGCAACCGCACTCCCCGAAGGCCGTTCCTTTCGCGAGCGACTCCTTGGGCTGGGCGACGTCCCGCACCGGCCGGAATCAGCCGGAGCCGGGGTCTTCCAGCAAGACCTTCCCGATCACGTGATCCTGCACCACAACGCGGGCGGCTCGACGGTCCGGGGCGGGGTCAACATCAACGGGTCGGATTTGACGCGGGCGCTCGACGACAAGTGGCACTTCGCACAGATCATGGAGCATGGGACCGGCGGCGGGCCCGGCCTGCCAGACAGCATTCCGAAGACCGAGTTGTTCGAGACCGCCCTGGCGCGACATGGCGGGGATCTCGAAAAGCTCAAGGCGGAGTTCGGCGACTTCGTCGTCAAGCCACGCTCGGGAGCGCGCACCAGGCGCGATGCACTCATCAATAGCGACAACCTCAAGGATCCCCGCCTGTCGCGGGCCGCCCAGGAGCCACGCGGACATGTCATCCAGCCCAAGCTCGACATCGTTGACGAATACCGCGTCCACCTCCTGAACAACCACCCGTTCACGGCCGCCAGGCGCTACCTCACAAACACGGGGCCATTGGCCAGATCCACTCACGAGGTGGCACGCGCCCTGAACGAGGGCGCCATCGTGCCGCTGGTCGGACCCGCACGCAAGGAAGTCCAGGAATTTGCCCGCCAAGCCACCGCGCACATCGGGCGCAGCCCGGAAGGCGGCCAGTATCTGGGCACGCGAGACGAAAACGTCCACCACGCCCTCGACATCGCCAGGTTGCGCGACGGCTCCCTGCGAGTCATCGAATCGAACCCCACCCCGGGCACCCTGATGAACCCGATCGTGAGCCGCAAGTTGCACCACCTGGCGACAGGCCGACTGGATCATGGCACCTTGGCCATGGCGGGCCTGGCAGGAGTGGCCGGGGCGGGCCTGGCCCTGCGCTGGCTCGCCAGGAAACGGCGCGCCGCTCGCGCCCTGGGGCAGGCCAGAGCCGCCCTCGCCGGGACGGTTCAACTCGCATCGGCCAAGCACGCCGCCCTCAAGCCCAGCGCCAAGCTCAAGGACTACCAGCAGGAAGCCGTCGATCGCGTCGCCGACAACGACGGCTCCTTGCTCATCGCGCATCCGATGGGCTCGGGAAAAACCATGACGTCGGTGGCCGCCGTCGAGAGGCTGCGCGAACTGGGCAAGGCCAAACGCACCCTGGCCATCGTGCCGGCCGCCCTGCGCGACAACATGATCGACCGGGGGGTCCACCGTTTCTCCGATCAAAAAGCCATCCGCCTGGGATCCAAGGGAGAAGCCGGGTCCTACCACGTCGGCCAGCCATTGCCCGATGCCAACTACTACATCACCAGCATCGAGCAGTTCCGCCAGGACCCCAATGCCTACCTCAAGACCACCCGGGCCGACACCATCGTGGTAGACGAACTGCACAAGGCCCGCGACGACAGCACGCGCAATTACGATGCCCTGCTGGCCGCCCGGCCGCATGTCCGCAACTTCATCGGCCTGACCGGCACCCCGGTCATGAACCACCCGCGCGACATCGTGCCGGTCCTGGATCTGGTAACCAACCGCAAGCACCGCCTGGGCAACGTGCGGCAATTCGATCAGGTCTTCACCCGGGAGGAAGTCAAGCACCACGGACCCTTCGGCTGGCTGGGCCACGGCCCGACCTCCAAGGAAAAACACCTGATCAACACCGACTACCTCCAAGAAGAGCTGCGCAAGCACATCCACTACGTCGAGCAGGAAGACGTCGGGCAACTACCCAAGAAGACGATCGTCGACGTCGAGGTCCCGATGAGCCACTACCAGGAAAAGCTCCACCGTGCCGCGATGGACCGCTCGGGCTTGAGCCCCATCGACCGCTGGCGCATCGAGCACAACCTGCCGGTCAACCAGCGCCTGGCCTCATTCTACCTGGCCCGCCTCCAGCAAGCCCGCCAGGCCAGCAACGCCATCCACCCCTTCGACAAGGACTACACGCCCTTGCGATCGGCCGAGGAGACCCCCAAGGTCAAGAAGCTGCTCGACGACGTCGAAGCCCACATCCGCGAGAATCCCAAGCACCAGGCCACCATCAGCACGATGTTCGTGCGCGGCGGGGCTGACCAGCTCTCGGCGGGGTTGTCCCGGCGCGGCATCGCCCACGGCTGGTTCCTGGGATCGGGTTACCAGAAGCGCGCCGATCGCGACCTGCACGTCAAGGACTACCTGGCGGGCAAGCGGCGGGTGATGATCGTCAACCAGGCCGGCGCCGAGGGATTGAACCTCAACAACACCACCTTCCATGCGACCTTGGACCCCCACTACAATCCAGCGACAATAGCCCAGATGGAGGGGAGGGGGCTGCGCGCGGACAACCCGGCTCCCGAGATCCCGGTCCACCGCTACAAGTCGGTGCTGCCTCGGGCTCGAATCGCCGGCATCCCCATCAGCCCCAAGCTGCACGGCACCGACGAGTGGATCTACGGCATGATGGACCGCAAGGAGAAGCTCAACGACGAGCTGCTCGGGCTCCTGCGCGACCGGCCCAAACAGAAGGCGGCCATGGACAAGGAGGCGCTCAACGCGCTGATGAAGCGGCTGGCCTACACGGTATAACGCGGGCTGCCACCCTATCCGGGCACTACCGGTAGTTTCCACCACGACTTGACCCGGTTGGCATCAGAGTCGAACAGGACATGGTGAAATATCCCGAAACAACGCTCGATATCCTGGTCCATGTCCTGAGCTTAGCACGATTAGCGGCCCAACAAGAGACCAGCACCCAACCGGAACTGTCGCTATCATGCCACCAGGAGGACGTCTTCATGCTGCGAGACGGCCTGGTACTCCTGGTCGGAAACGACCACGATCTCGGCACCACCCTGGCCAACGAAGGCTACCAGCTCTTGCGCGCGGATTCGGGCGCCGAAGCGATGGGTCTGATCGGCCGCATCGTCCCCGACCTGGTGCTCTTGGACTTCGATCTGCCGGGCATGGGCCCCATCGAGACCCTCGAAGCCCTGCGCCAGGGCCCGCACACCCAGCGCGTGGGAGTGGTCTGCCTGGGGGACGTGCCGGGCGATCTGGCCAGGGCCTTCGCCGCGGGCGCCGACGAGTTCCTCATCTCGGTCCCCGAGCCAGGAGAGTTGCTGGCGCGGGTCGACCACCTGATCGCCAAGAAGCGAGAGCTCGACACCCTCTACTTCCTGGCCACCCATGACGGCCTGACCGGCGCGCTCAACCGCAAGGCCTTCCTGGAGGCGGTCGACGGCGCCCTGACGCACCGCGCCGGCCGGGCCCTGTCGGTCGTCATGTTCGATCTCGACCATTTCAAAATCATCAACGACACCCAAGGCCATGGGGCGGGCGACGCGGCGCTGCGGCATGTCGCCGACCTGTTCGATCACCACACGCGCGGCTCTGACATTCTGGGACGACTGGGAGGAGAGGAGTTCGCCTTCCTGCTGCCGGAAACCGACCTGATGGGGGCCCTGACGGCCGCCAGGCGCCTGCGATCCCTGCTGGAAGTCAACCCGGTGCCCTTCTCCGACCTCTTCCTGTCGGCCAGTTTCGGGGCGAGCAGTGCGATCAAGGACGATCTTCCGGGAAGCCTGCTTGCACGGTCCGACCAGGCACTGTATCATGCCAAGGAGGCGGGCCGAAACCTGGTCGCCTTCGAGCGGGATGGCGTCCTGGGACTCTGCGAGAGATAGGACCAATTGGAGCGCAAAAAGCCCTTGCGCAGCGATCCGGCCAAGCTTCGGGCCTGGCGGGAGCGCTCGCAGCCGTTGCGATCCGGAATGGTCCTACCAGGCCAGATCCGGCTCAAAACCAAGAAAAGGAAGGGTTTCAGGGAGCGAGCCCCCGGGGTCTGGGCGGCGCTAGTGACACGCTCGGGCGGTCACTGCGAACTGCGGGCCTCGTCGGCTTGCACGGGCATCGGCCAGGACGCGCACCACCTGGTCGGTCGGGGCGTGGGCGGACCCGACACCCTGGAAAATACGGCCATGTCTTGCCGGCCCTGTAACGAGTACGTGGAAACCATCGGCCAGCTGGCCTACGACCGGGGCTGGAAGATCCGCAGCACCTCCGAGCGTGGCCGCGCTCTCTTGCGAAAGGAGTGACCCTTGTGGCATCGCCCGTCCGCGCCAGTACGTGCCTCAACCGTCGCAGCCAGCCCAAGGAGAGGTATCCGAGCCGTTGTGAAGCGGTGATCGCCAAGCGCGAAAAAGGCCTGGACGACGATCCACGCCTCCAGCCGTATCTGTGCCCGGATTGCGCGGACTGGCACCTGGGTCATGGCCCGGTCTCGAAGAAGCCGCCCCGGTACTTCAAGGAACGGGTCACCAGCGTCCTGTGCCTGTGCGGGACCTGCTAGTGCTAGAAAAAATCACGATGGAGCGCCATAGCGGCCCGGGCCACGCCGTCGGTCACGCCTGGCTCGGCCCCTACGCGGTCCTCTGGACCATCGAGCCGGGTCGGCAGGGACGGTACCACATCGAGTTCCACAATCCCGACAAACAGCGTCAGCCCCATCTCGCACGACTCGCCCAGGCGAACGCCGAGGCCGTCCTCGCCGAGCTGATGAGCACCTTGCAGTCCCGCTACCCGTACCTGTTCCCGGTGCCGACCCCATGAACGAAGTCTGGGATCTGCGGGTACTCGTGCCGGCCGAGCGGATGGTCGTGGCTCGCGCCCTGGGTGATTGCCCGGGCTGGGGCACCCGGGAGGCCTTCGCCCGGACCCCCGAGGAGCTGGCGGCCCTCCAGCGATTGGCGACCCGGACCCGGCGGCGAGCACCCATCTTCATCACCGGCGACCAGGTATTCTTCCGCATCGATCCCGACGCCCTCAAGACGTACCTGGCCAGCAAGCAACCAAAGCGGCGCCGGGCATCATGAGCGACGACTTCGATCGGGAAATCGGCCTGTGGCTGCGCGACATCACCAGCCCCGACGAGCTGGTCGCGGCCCTCAAGCGCATCTTCGGGGACTACCGGGCCGAAGTCAAGGAGGTCCAGGAGCGCATCGCCAAGCCGCTCTCGACCGACAACCCGAACCTCCTCTCGGAAGAGCTCGACTGGTTCGCCGCCCACCTGCACCGCATGGGTAGTCTTTGCGCGGATGCCGATGCGTTGCTGGACAAATCACAAAAGTACTTCCTGGTGCCTACCGGGCAGATGCGACCCTGCACCTACGAGAACGGCGACCCCTACGAGGAGCGGGGACGCAAGGCCTATGCCAAGGTTTCCGAAGCGGACCGAAAAGTGGAGCTCGATGCCCATGTGGCAGCCTTCCGGCGTCTGCGCAACGAGTACCAGCTCATCTGCGAGGTCCTGCGCAGCCGGCTGATCCTGGGCCAGAAGATCCTCGATCGGCTCGGCAAGGAAGCCCAGGCCGCCGGCTATCAGGCCGGGCGGGGGCGCTAGGCGTTACGGACTTCGCCGTAACGACATGATTCAAAATGACCGACACCGAGCTCTGCGACTACCTCAAGCAGGCCTTGCGCTACCTCCGGTCCTGGTTTCGGGCCCTCGGCTACCCGCTGCCCGCCATCAAGCTCGTGGTCAGACCGATTCGCCCGCGCCCCAAACCCGACGGCCGGCGCACCGTCGGCTACTGGTACCGGCCGGAGAGGGGTATCCACAAGATCGTCGTGGCCTCGGGCCTCAACTGGCTCACGGCCCTGGAAGTGCTGGTCCATGAATGCTGCCATGCCGCGACCAACTCGGCCGGTCATGTCCGCGCCTTCGGGGCAGTCGCCCGGTCCATCGGCCTGGACCCCGACCACGAGGCCGGCTTCGCAATCGTCAGGGCCTCGCCGGCCCTCTCGACTCGCCTGGTCCTGCTGCATGATCGGAAGCTGAAAGGCAAGCTGCGACGCACGGCCTGAACGCTTGGGCGGGATCGCTATGATCCCGGTGAGGCCTGCTGCCCATGAAAGAGCCAAGCGCCCGGACTTATTGCTTCCTCCTGCGCCTGACGGGCGCGGAGGCCTACGCCCTGCGGGACGTGGTACGCACCGGCCGACTGGCCGCCAAGGTGGCCGACTGGGGCGCCAAGCACAACGCCGAGCGCAAGGTCGAGATCGTCATGGAATCCGAGCAGGCCCTGCGCAACCTGGTCGACACCCTCGGGGTGCGCCTGGGCAAGAAGATCTCCTACAGCGAATACGCCTGATGTCCCAGAAAACGGGCGATTTCATGTGGCAGGAAACAACCCTGTTTCGGCTTCTCGCTCCCGATCGGGCCCGGCTTCACGTGTATACGCGGACATGCTCACGTATCTTCACGTAGAGATCGGACGCTCAATCCCGATCGGGCCCAACCAGCCAGGGCTTATCATGCTGGTAGGACCACCATGCGCACGACGGTCGGGCACCTGCTCCTGTCGGCCGGCCTTCCCGAAGGTATCACGGCCCCCTCGCTGCTCGACAAGAAGGGCCTGGGGCAGATGCTGTCCGAGATCGCCCAGAAGCACCCCGATCGCTACGGCGAGGTGGCCAACCACGTCAAGGACGTCGGTAACCGCGTGGCCTACGAGACCGGGACGAGCTTCACGCTAGCCGATCTCAAGCCCGACACGAAGCTGCGGGACGCGGCCTTCGCGGCCCACCACCAGGAGCTCAGGCGCCTGATCGATCAGGCCATCAAGACCCCGGCCATCCAGCGTAGCCCGGCCTTCGCACGCCAGAAGGCCGAGCTCTACGCCAAGATAGAACAGCACGTCCAGCAAGGCGTCGCCGACCGGATCAAGACCCAGCCCAACAACCTCACGGCCTGGATCGCCTCTGGCGCCCGGGGCGACACCCACATGGCCCGCCAGATGCTGGCCATGAGCGGCCTGAACGTCGACGTCGCCGGCAAGCTCGCCCCCGACATCGCCAAGCGCAGCTTTTCGGAAGGTCTCTCGCCCATGGATTTCCACATCCATGCCACCGGAGCCCGCCGCGGGGTCGTCAACACCTACACCTCGGTCCGCGAGCCCGGAGCCTTTGCCAAGGAATTGAACACCATCGCCGCGGACATGGTGGTCACCCAGCTCGATTGCGGCACGACGCGCGGCCGCGAGTTGCCTCCGGCCGACCCGGATGTCCTGGACCGGCTGCTGGCCCGCGAGATGCCAGGGGTTGGCCACCGCAACGACCTGGTCGACGATCGGTTGCGGCAACTGGCCATCAAAACACACCTCGCCACCCTGCCGGTGCGATCGCCGCTGACCTGCGCAGCGCGCGAGGGGGTCTGTAGCCGCTGTTACGGACAGAACGAAGAAGGGCGGATTCCGTCAATCGGCGAGCACGTGGGGCTGCGGGCCTCGACCAGTATTACCGAACCGCTTACGCAGCTCGCCTTGCAGAGCAAACACTCCGGCGGCGTGGTGGGTGCCGGCAAGAGCCCCTTCCACCAGATCCTGGACGTGATGCACGCCCCCAGGGAACTGGCCGGCGCCGCGGTGCTGGCGCGCCACGCGGGCCAGGTTACCCGCATCGACAAGGCGCCATCCGGCGGCTGGCAAGTCCATGTCGACGGCACACCCCACTACCTGGCCCCTGGCCTCGATCCCATCGTCTCGGTCGGCCAGCGGCTCACCCGGGGGGTAGCGCTCTCTGGTGGCCAGCCCCACCCGGCCCAGGTCGTCAGCCACCTGGGCATGGAGCGCGGCCGCGAGCACTTCGCCGACACCTTGCGGGGCCTGTACGGCGACGCGGGCATCCGCGGGCACGGCAAAATCTTCGAGACCGTCTCGCGCGCGGTGCTCAACCTGGGCCAGGTGGTCCAGCCCGGCAAGCACGACTGGATCCCGGGCGAGATAGTCCACTGGAACGCCGTGGCCCCGCACCTGGCCGAGCAACGGGCTACCTGGGTGCCTCTCGACCAGGCCGAGGGGAGAATTCTCCACGGCGAGGCCGGCCACCTGGGGCCGTACGAGACCTTGACCAACAAACACATCGCGGCTTTACGGGCCCGCAAGATCGGCCAGGTGCCGGTCTTTAGCAAGGACGATCTGGTGGTGCGGCCGATCATGCTGGGCACCGAGCGCGCGGCGCTGCACAAGGGGGACTGGCTGGCCAACCTGGGCTTCCGGTTCCTGGGGCAGACCTTCAGGGAGAATGCCGCCACCGGGGCGACTGCTTCACTGCATGGCTGGAATCCAATCCCCTCGTTGGCCCATGGGGCTGAGTTCGGCAAGGGCGAGGGCGGAAGGTATTGATGGAGCGAAACGCTACGAAATCGGTTGCGCTTTGAAAGGAAGGCTCAAGCCATGACTCCCTACGAGCTGTACATGAAAAAGGTAGCGGCCCGGGTATCCGTGCCGGCAACGCTCAACTACCGCGCCATGGAGCGGGCGGCCAACGAGGTGGCCAAGATCCACTTCGGCCAACCCTTCCGGCGCGCCGACCAGAAACTGCACTGCACCACCGGCGCCCAGTACGTCCTGTCGCGGGGTGGGGTGCGGATCGAGCAGGGAGAATCGCTCTCGCCGTTGCATCCGCGATTCATGCATCCGCGATTCAAGGAGAAGTTCCGCGGCCGCCTGCGCGCCCACCAGCTCGGCCCTGACGACCCCAACCTCAAGGGCATCCGCTTCACGCCGATCTCGTCGGTTGAACATGCGCCGGTCCAGGGCCGGGATCTCTACGTCTACACGAAGATGCGTCAGCTCGATGGCGGCATCGGCGAGCACATCGCGGCGATGCTCTGGCACCGGGGCGAACCACATGTGTTCGAGCCATTCCCTATCCGGCCCAAGGGTCCCGAGCGACCGCTTGGCACCAACTTGATCCCCTATGCCGACTATATCGCCGAGCATCTACGGCCGGAGGCCGGCTCAGAGCCGCGCGTGCTGAGCCTGCAACTAGGGGGGCTGGCGACGGATGCGATCAAGAAAGCGGGACTGCTGCGAGCGCGTTACCTCGCCGGTCAAATGCCGAAGGATTTCGGCGAAGTCCTTTATCGTTTCCTTCGCGCCAAGGGGCGGCAGGTATTGATGGAGCGAAACGCTACGAAATCGGTTGCGCTTTGAAAGGGAGGCTCAAGCCATGACTCCCTACGAGCTGTACATGAAAAAGG
>Ga0194120_10000411_pt1 | contig 80309 bp, 83 predicted proteins | sample TA2MahCa65mmetaG_FD_148642 | JGI IMG/M metagenome (GOLD analysis project Ga0194120, IMG submission 148642) | Freshwater microbial communities from Lake Tanganyika, Tanzania - TA2015019 Mahale Deep Cast 65m | ecosystem: Environmental > Aquatic > Freshwater > Lake | place: Tanzania: Lake...
AATCACCCGGGCGGGATCATTCCGTCGCAGGGGGGCGGGATCATCTCGGAATCGGGGGGCGCCATCATTCCGTAACGGGTGGGCGCCTTCATCTCGTTTTAGGGGGCGCCATCAAGCGGAATCAGCAAGCGTTTCGAGCGCCTCGCTGAGGAACTCCTCTATCGAGTCCTGGTCGATACAATGACGAAGGAAGGCCCGTGTGCCGGCGATCGACGTCGGCGCCGTTGCGAGAAACGCGTCGAGCGCCTCGTTTGAATTTTGCTGGGCCGCCGCAAACTCGGCGTGATCTTCCATCGTGATGACCCGCTGCTCCTCTCGGGCGTCGACTTCATCCGTAAGTTTGCAGGCCGCGCAATAGCGGATCTCCGCAGTGGCATGGCGCTCGATCGCGGCGAAGATCGGATCGGGGTCCGAAGCCGCGCAAGCAACGGCGGGAAGTGAGGCGACAGGTGCCGCGGCGAGGCCGGCCATTATGGCGCGGCGAGTGGTTTGAGGGGCGGTCATGATTTGGCTCTCCAGATGCTTATAGAGCGCTTATATTCGCTCTACGGCTGCGATCAGGAAGCCGGGAAAATTGGAGCAACTATCTGATTTAATTGGTGAGCGCGCCGGGGCTCGAACCCGGGACCCCCTGATTAAAAGTCAGGTGCTCTACCGACTGAGCTACGCGCTCGCTTTTAGCGGCGGCGGATTGACGCCGCCGAAGTCGACTGAGCGGGTCGGTCCGTTCGGCCGCGCGGGTCTTCCCCGCGTTTGCGATCAACTACCGGCGGGCGGCGGGGCGGTCAACCCCGGCGGCCTCGCGCCGCTTACTCCGTCAGCTTGGCGAAAAGCGCCACGATGCCGAAGAGAACGGCTGACACCACCGTCGTGATCGCGGCCTTCTTGAGAATATCCGGCGATGCTGGAGCGCCACGGTCGGCGCCTTCGGGAAGCTCATCCTCTTCGGAGGATCGGACGCCGAGCGGCAGCACGGCGAACAGCACGATCCACCAGATCGTCAGGTAGATCGCCGCAGCGAGCGGCAGTGAAAAGGGCATCAGGCCTGCTCGAGTTCGATCAGCGCGCCGCAGAAATCCTTGGGATGGAGAAACAGCACGGGCTTGCCGTGCGCGCCGATTCTCGGCTCCCCATCGCCCAAAACGCGTGCGCCGGAGGCCTTGAGTTGTTCGCGCGCTTCGAGAATGTTCTCGACCTCGTAGCAGATATGGTGGATGCCGCCGGCCGGATTCTTCGCAACGAAGCCGGCGATCGGCGAGTTTTCTCCAAAGGGCTCCAGCAACTCGATCTTGGTGTTGGGCAATTCGACGAAAACGACCGTGACGCCGTGCTCCGCGAGGTTTTCTGGCGCCGACACTTTCGCGCCGAGGGCGTCGCGATAGACGGCGGAAGCCCTTTCGACGTTATCGACGGCGATCGCGACATGGTTCAGACGGCCGATCATTTTCACCTTCCGGAAAGATGCAGTGCTGCGGCAATAAGCGTTGAGGCGCGCGATTTCAACCAGCGGAGCGCGCCTCGGCCTGCGGCGCGCGGCCCAGCCCGTCAATCGCGGCGCGCAAGGACGCCAGACGCGGATCGACTCGGACGAAGGAGCTCCATGGGCAGCCTTCGGCAACGCCGCGGCGAATGGCGTCGAGCGCGTGCGGACGCTTGCCGAGGGCGAAATACGCCGCACCGAGAAAGCAGGGCGGCGCGTAGAGTTCGGCGTCGTCGATCAGCCGTCCGATGAGCGCTTCGGCTTCTTTGGCTTTGCCAGCGCGCGCAAGCGCATAGGCCAGCACGCTCAATTGCAAGGGATCATCCGGGCTGGACGCGACCGCCCGGCGCGCCGCGCTCACGGCCTGATCGTGAAAGCCCTGTAGGCTGTAGGCGATGGACATCACGAGATGCAAAGTCGCGGCGTCGGGCCGCAGATCAACGCCGTCGCGCGCATAGCGGCGCGCCCGTTCGAGATCGCCGGCGCAGAGGATGAGCCAGGCGCGCATTGACAGCAGCCCCTGATCATGCGGCGAGTTGACGAGACCTTCTTCACAGTCGATGAGTCCCTCGTCGAGACGATCCACGACGGCGAGCAGCCAACTGCGATAGACGCGCGCCTTACCGTAGAGCGGATCCTCGGCGACCGCTTGGTCGAGGAGCCGGAGTCCCTCGGCGATCTTGCCTTTGAGCGCGCCACGGGCCCATCCGAGAACGGCCCGCGCCGGCGTATGGTCTGGCGCCGCGGCAAGCGCCCGGCCGGCAAAGTCTTCAATCATCGCCGCCGCCTCGGCGGGACGAAGAAATCCGCGCGCGACGCGCCCGGCGGCGATATCCGCGGCAAGCGCCCAGACCGATGGATTGCCCGGGTCGAGTTGGGCCGCTGAAGCGATCGCTTCCTGCGCGCGGGCGAAACCCTCACGCGTGCGGTTTCCGGCGAGTTCATAGGCGGTTTGCCAGAGGTCGAGTATATGCGGCTCGCTCGCCGCCAGCCGAGCGGGCTGAACGGCGTCCTGATCGACAGTTTCGACTTTGGCGCGAAGGCTGAGCCCCCGGCCATAAGCCGTGGCGACCAAATCTTCGCCGCCTGCCTCGCGCAGCGGTTTTCGCAGGAGATAGGCGCAGCGGTCGATGGAGTCGTCGGAGGCGGCGCGATCCGGCCAGAGGCGCGCGGCGATTTCGCTCTTGGTCACCAGGAGGCCCGGAGAGTCCAACAGCAGCTCGAGGAGTTGACGCGCCTGGGGGCCAAGGTGGATGCGCTCGCCGTCGCGCTGCAGTCCTCCCTGCCCACTGTAAGTAAATCCCGAGAATCGCTTGACCAATTCGCCCATGGAAGCCTCTGCGCCGCGATGATGGCAAGACGACGCGGCTTCGGCAAGAGGCGAAAAGGGTTAAGTCCTCAAAATCGCATAGTATTCCTAAGCCGTGTCCTCTCCGCCATTTGGGATTGTAAAATAAAAAACGCCGGACGTACCTCCGGTCCGGCGTTTGAGCTTTCCACATACGCAGAACGTTGGAAGGCTCGGCGCAGTCTATGCGCGCGCAAGGTGACGGCCGCGTGACGGCGGATGTTTCCGTTCAAATGCGGCGGCGCGCGGTCTGCTCCTCCTTGCCCCAGACGAACAGGGTGAGCGCCAGCACGCCGGCCGCGGCGATCAGAAAATAAGGCATTCGCGCCGACAGCGGCCGTCCGCCGACGGTGAAGGGGAACCGGGACACCCAATGCTCTCCGTGCGGCCCGTCGACCGTGACGATCCCGACGAATTCGCCGGGCTCCTTGAACACATGTTCGAAATTGAGCGTGCCCGCCGGATAGACCTTTGGCGGCAGATAGGCGACCGTCACCGCATCGAGTCGCCCCTGCTCCTCCCTTTCGCCGACGTCGCGAATGATGCGGAAATCCGTCGACATGTCGCGCATCTCGTCCTGAGCGTAATCCAGAACGAAAATCGTATCGCCGGTCACGGGAATGTCCTCGCAGAATCTATTGCGCGACGCGGCCGGCTGATAGCCCGAGAAATACATGAAGTCCGGTCCGACCTTCAGCAGACAGGCGTTCCGCTGACGTTGCATTGCGCCATGAGCGAGGGCGCCTGACCAAGACGCGCTCGCGAGCGTCAGGAGCGCCAGCAAGGAAAATGTGTAAAGGGGCTTCGACATGCCGTCCTCCAGATGCGGCGGCTGGACGACGCGGCTTAAGACGCGACTGCGAGCCGAACGGCCCGCGCTTGCCTGCCATCTTCCGCCTATCCAGCCGCATCCTGTTCAACTGCGCCGAGGGGACCTCACAAGGAACCTCGCCGCTCGAAACTTAAGCTTGCGCCTCCGACTTTGGTTCAATACCGGTTCACGCTAGACGCGCGCGAAAGGCTCTCGGGACAGAACGCGCCAGGAACGAAAAAGATGCGCCTCACATCCGAATTCGTCCTCACCGCGCTGCTTTCGCTTGCGGGAGGTTTGGCCCAAGCCGCCGATCTTAACGACTATCCCACCGCCGCGCGCGCCGACTATGTCTTTGGTTGCATGAAGGCGAACGGCGATACCCGCCTCTCACTGGACCAATGCTCGTGCTCCATAGACGTCATCGCGACCATTCTGCCCTATGAGCGCTATGTCGCCGCCGAGACCGTGGCGAGCGTCAACCAGCAGGCGGGGCAGGTCGGCGCGCTAATGCGCAATACTGACGCTGCGCGCGACGCGCTCCAGGAGCTGCGTCGCGCTCAGGCCGAGGCGCAGGTGCGGTGCTTCTAGAAGGTCATTCGATGCAGAAGCTGGAGAGATCATGCTTATTCTCATTGTCGGAATCGTCATTTTTCTCGGTATTCACACGCTTACGGCCTTTCGCGAAACGCGCGCGGGGCTGATCGAGCGCTACGGCCTGAGAGCCTATAAGGGCGCCTATGGGCTCGTCGCCGCCATCGGTTTGGCGCTCATCGTCTACGGCTTCATCCGCTATCGCGCGGAAGGCATGATTCAGATTTGGACGCCGCCGCAGTGGATGCATTATCTTGCGCCGCCGCTCGTCTGGTTCGCTTTCGTTGCGATCGCGAGCCGCCGCGCGCCTCCGGGGCGCATTCGCGGCTGGCTGCGCCATCCGATGCTTGTCGCGATAAAGAGCTGGGCGCTCGCTCATCTTCTCGTCAATGGCGATCTCGGAGGCATGATCCTGTTCGGATCGTTCCTCGCCTGGGCGGTCTTCGACCGCATCGCCCTCAAGAAGCGGGGTGACGGCGGCGCGCCGCGGATTTCCGAATTTACGCGCGGCGACGCGATTGCGGTCGGCGTCGGAACCGCGCTCTTCGCGATTGTGCTTTATCTGCACCCATGGCTCTTCGGCGCGCCGGCCATGCCCGCGTGAGTTCAACCGCACAGGTTCGGCGAATCTTACCAAGAAGCCATTGCAGGCGTTGGTAAGGGAAACAGCGTGTGCTTGCGGAAAGCGACGATGATCGCCTCCTCTTCGAGAGCGCGCACAATCGACGACGGCGCTAGCACGCGCCGTCCGCCGGGCGCGTCGCCGGCAGGACGGGAAAGCTCAAATGACCAGAGGCGAATTCGTTCTGCGTTCGGCAATTTTCATCGCGCTCGCCCTCCTGCCGTTTCTCATCTGGCTGCTCTTCAACGTCATTGTGCTTGCAACCGGCGCGGTGCTCGTCGCGACGCTCATTCATCTCGTCGCGACGCCGTTTCTCAAGCTCCGCCTGCCCCGCGGATTGGCGCTCGCGCTGTCGGGTCTGTTGATCGCGTCGATGTTTGGGGCGACCTTCTATCTCTTCGGCCGCACGATGGCGTCGGAGTTTCACGATGTGCTGCGCAGCGCCGAAGAGGCGGCCGATTCCATATCGCTCGCGATCAGCCGATCGGGATTGTCCGACTATCTGCCAAAATCGTTCAGCGAAAATATCTCGCTCTCGAGCCTGATCGGGCGGTCGTTCACCGTCAGCATCGAGGCCGTTCTCGGCGCGCTTGTCGCCTTTTCCGCGGGCGTCTTTCTTGCGAGCGAACCCAAGCTCTATAGCGAAGGCTTCACGCTGCTGTTTGCGCCCCGCTGGCGCGCCAGAGCGCGCGAAACGCTTGGCCATGTCTCCACTGCGCTACGCCGCTGGCTGCTCGGCCAGATGATCGAAATGGTGACGGTAGGCGTTATGGCAGGCGTGGCGGTGTGGCTTATTGGCCTGCCCTCGCCCATCGCGCTTGGCGCCATATCGGGTCTTTCGGAATTCATCCCCTATATCGGCCCGATTCTGGCGATCTTTCCATCGGTGGCGGTCGCGGCGACGATCGGACCTTACGCCATGCTTTGGACGATCCTCGCCTATCTCGCCATCCATCAGCTCGACGGCAACATGATCATGCCGCTCATCCAGCGGCAATTGGTGCGCGTGCCGCCGGCGCTGATGCTGATTTCGATCGCGCTGTTCGGCACGCTGTTCGGGCTTGGCGCGACGATTTTCGCCGCGCCGCTGACGGTGGTGATCTATGTCGCGGTGATCAAGCTCTATCTGCGCGACACGCTGGGCGAGCAGACGCCCTTGCCGGGGGAAAAGGCGCAAATACCCTCCCCTTGAGGGGGAAGCCGAGTGGATGCGTCGCCGTGGCGTAGCAATTGGACCGCTAGAGTTGCTCATGGATTGGCGCGCGCCCGTGATCGACTATTGCGAGCGACAGAACTTAGCCTTCTGGGCTGAGCCGGCGAACGCCATGAGCAACTTCGCCTTCGTCATCGCGGCTGCGGCCGCGTTTCATCTCTGGCGACGACGCGGCGGCGCAGACTATCCCGCGCTCGCGCTCATCATTGTCACGGCGTCGGTCGGCGTTGGCAGCTTCATCTTCCATACGATGGCGACACGCGGCGCCATGCTGCTCGACGTGATCCCCATTGCAATTTTCATCTACGGCTATTTCCTGCTGGCGCTGCGCCGTTTCTTCAGCCTGCCGATGGCGACGACGACGGCGATCACGCTCGCCTTCGCCGCGCTCTCGTATTTCGCCACGACAATCGACGCGCTGAACGGATCGGTCGGCTATCTACCGGCGCTTGGCGCGCTGTCGATCTTCGCCGCACTGCTTTGGCGACGCAGCGACGCGCGCAAAACTGCGCGCGCGCTCGCCGCCGCGGCGCTGCTCTTTTCCATCTCGCTTTTCTTTCGGACGATCGATCGCACGATCTGCCCCGCGGTTCCGCTCGGCGCGCATTTTGTCTGGCACTTCATGAACGCCTGCGTGCTATGGCTGCTGCTGCGCGCGGCGATTGTCGCCTGGCCGCGCCGCGACAATCAGGCGAGCCCGATCCAGAAGGCGAAGGAGCCGACGGCTGCGTGAGACGCGGTCAGCGGCCAAACGTTGCGGGTGAAGAGATAGGCGGTGCTCCAGGCGACTCCCGCGAGAAAAGTGTTGGCGAGTAGGACGGGATCGCCATAGGCCGCATGCATCAGCGAAAACACCGCCGAGGAAAACAGCACGTAATGGCGTCCGCTCATCTGCAGCCGATCGGCGATCAGCTTCGGGATCGACCGGCAGACGAGCTCCTGGCAGGGACTCGACGCCAGCACGTAAAAGGGCGCGAAGGCGATCCAATTCGGCGGCGGCAGCGAACGCTTCAGAAATTGCGCTTCGACGACGATCGCCGCGAGCAGAAGGCACGTCAGCGCGCCGCAGATCAGCCAGGCGCGCCCGCCTCTCGGCAGCCCAAGGCCGAGTTCGGCGAAGGAATAGCCGCCGAGCACGCAGGCGGCGACGCAGAGGCCTGAAACGACCAGCAGCGCTTCGAAGCGCAAATGAAAGGACATGGCGCCGCCGGCGATCGCGAGACTCGGCGCGAGGAGCAAAAGCAGGAAGGCGGCCAAAGGGGCCAGAGATCGCGCCGTGAGCGTCATAAAAGCGCAACAATTTCGACGCCGTCACAGTTCCGCGATCGCCCACGCCGCCATTTTGACGCGCCGCGGCGCCGAGTCAGGCGGCAGATGGGCGCATACTGGATAAAATCACATAATTACAACGATATACGCCAACGAGCCTCGCCTTGACTAAATCCTGGCCCGCAAATATGTTGCGCGCGGCTCGGAAGGATCGGCCGCAAGCCGAGAGTTTCGCGCCATCTCCCGAACGGTTCGACTTTCCCGTCGCGCGGCGTCGCGCCATCGTCAAATTTTGCGCGTGGCGCAATATGCGAGGCGGAGAGCGCCGATGAGCGACGAGAACGACGAGGACGCCGAGCGCGCTGCGCTCAACGCGCGGCTCGAAAAGCTCAACGCGGCCTTGCGCAAGGTCGATGAAGAGCAGGCCGCCGAGGCGGCGCCGCCGCCAGAGCGCAAAGGCTTTACGCGCGCCATGCGCGTGGGCCTCAACGCCTTCTCCGAATTCGTCGGGGCGGTGTTGGTCAGCGCGCTGATCGGCTGGCAGGTCGATAAGTGGCTCGGGACAGCGCCGTGGCTTCTGGTCGTCATGCTGGGACTGGGCGTCGCGGCAGGATTTTGGAACGTCTATCGCGTGGCGAAGCCGAAAGGCCCCGGCGAAGACTAAACGAGAGGCGCGTTGCAGCGCTTGAAGCGGGGCCGGGCGGCGACGTCCGGAAAGAGCGATGAATCCGGAAGAAGCAGCCGCCAAGCCCAATCCTATCGAGCAGTTCGAGCTGCATCGGCTGTGGCCTTTCGAGATCAACGGCGTCGAAACGTCCTTCACCAACGCCTCGCTGTTCATGCTGCTCGCCGCGCTCGGCGTCGTCGCGCTGATGATCCTTGCGACCTCAAAAAAGGCGATCGTGCCGGGCCGCGTGCAGGCGATGGCCGAGATGCTCTATGAATTCGTCGCCGGCATGGTGCGCCAGACCGCGGGAACTGAAGGGATGAAATTCTTCCCCTTCGTCTTCACGCTGTTCTCCTTCATCCTTATCGCCAATCTGATTGGTCTGGTTCCCTACACCTATTCGGTGACGAGCCAGATCGTGGTCACTTTCGCCTTCGCGGCCGTGGTGATTTCGCTCGTCGTCATTTACGGCCTCTATCGCCACGGCTTCGGCTTCCTCAATCTGTTCGTGCCGCATGGCGTGCCGCTGCCCGTGCTCGTCGTGCTGGTGCCAATTGAGATCATCTCCTTCCTGTCGCGGCCGGTTTCGCTCTCGGTCCGTCTCTTCGCCAATATTCTTGCCGGCCACATCACCCTCGCCGTCTTTGGCGGCTTCGTGATGATGCTGCTCGGCGCCGGCGTCTGGGCGGCGCTCGCACCGGTGCCGCTCCTCGCCATCGTCGCGCTTTATGCGCTCGAACTGCTCGTCGCCTGTCTGCAGGCCTTCGTCTTCAGCGTTCTCACATGCGTCTATCTGAACGACGCGATTCACCCGGGCCACTGATAAACATCGAACAATAAACGTCGCCCCATCCACCAGGAGAAGAACATGTCAGAAATGCAACTCGTCGGCGCCGGACTCGCGGCGATCGGCACCGGCGCGGCGGCGATCGGCGTCGGGATCATCTTCGGCAATTTCGTCAACGGCGCGCTGCGCAACCCGTCGGCGGCCGCTTCTCAGTTCACCAACGCCATCATCGGCGCGGCGCTTGCCGAAGGTTTGGGCATCTTCGCCTTTCTGATCGCGATCCTGCTGTTCCTGAAGCAGTGACGTTTCGCGTCCGGCCTTGCGGCCGGACGCTTTTTTCGAGCGCTTGCGCGCCGCGCGAGGGTCGTGCGGCCAGTCCCGAGACTTGGAGCCATGTCGATGGCGATCATTTCTTCCGCTTTCGCCGCCGAGGGCGAGCAGACGACGCATGAGTCCGTCGGCGTCGGCGAGGCGCATCACGAGGGCGCCTTTCCGCCCTTCCAGACTGAAAATTTCGCGCCGCAGATTTTCTGGCTCGTCATCATTTTCGGGCTGCTCTACGTGCTGATGTCGCGCATCGCGCTGCCGCGCGTCGGCGGCATCATCGAGAACCGTGGCGCGAAGATCGCGTCAGATCTCGGCGCCGCGCGCGACATGCAGTCGAAGGCGCAGGCCGCCGCCGCGGCGAATGACGAAAATCTTCGCCGCCGCCGCGAGGAGGCGCAGGCCATCGGCCGCGAGGCGCAGAACAAGATCGCCGCTGAAACCGCGAGGCAGCGCGCGCTCGCCGAATCGCAAGCGGCGGAGAAAATTCGCGCCGCCGACGAGCGCATCGCCAGCGCAAAGACGACGGCTCTCGCCAATGTCGAGCAGATCGCCGTCGACGCCGCCGCCGCGATCGTCGAAAAGCTCACCGGCGCAAAAATTGATCAATCCGCGCTCGCCAAGGAGCACGCGTCGTCGACCGCCAAGGAGACGCTCAATGCATTTTGACGCGGAATTCTACGTCGCCGTCGGCTTTACGATCTTCCTGCTCTTGATGCTTTGGGTCGGCGCTCATTCGAAGTTCGCCGCCCTCATCGACGCGCGCATCAACCGCATCAAGGGCGAACTCGCCGAAGCCGAGCGGCTGCGCCACGAGGCCGAGGCGCTCCTCGCCTCCTTCGAGAACAAGCGGGCCGAAGCGGAAGCCGAGGCCAAGGCCATCGTTGCGCAGGCGAAGGAGGAGGCGGAAATGGTCGCCGCCGAGGGCCGCCGCCGGCTCGATGAGTTCATGGCGCGCAGCGTCAGGCAGGTCGAGCAGAAGATCGCTCAGGCGGAGGCCCAGGCCTCAGCCGAGGTGCGCGCCGCCGCGGCCGACGCCGCCGTCAAGATCGCCGAGCGCGCGCTCTCGAGCGGCGTCGCCGCCGGCAAGGATTTCGTCGCCGACGGCATCAAGGAATTGAAGTCTCTCGCCCACTAATCCATTGCGGCGCAATCTAGCCGCCGCGGCGCTTTTTCTCGATGCCGGGCTTTTCGGCGCCCTGCGTGAAGCCGACGAGAATCTCGTAATCGTCCTGCGCGCGCGGGCTCATCATCGGTACGGTGATCGGGTCGGCGATCACCTGAAATTCGCCGCGCGTTCCGCCTTTGGGGATCGACGCGCTGACGCGATAAATCTTCGAGGCGACGACCGTATCGTCTTTCTGACGGCGAATCGCCACCCGCAAATTTGCGCCAAAGACGCCGGGCTGGCCCGCCGCCCCGAGCACGGCTGAACCTTCGATTCCCACTCTGATCGTCAGACCGTCGCTGTCGATGATGCATTGGCGCGCCGTTTCGCCGAGCGAAAGCTGGTAGCGCACATTGGCGCTGTCGGCGTCGGCCGGCGAACGTAACATCGCTGCGCCGCTGTCGACGAAAATTTGAGGACAGTCGGGCGTGGCGCCGGCGGGGGGCGGTTCGCCCTCTTTCTGTTCGCCGCCGAAAATGCTCGGCACGCGAAGCTTAGGCAGTTCGAACGCCGCGACAGCGACGGGGGTAAGCGCAACAGATGTCGAAAGCGCAATGGCCAGGCCCTTGCGGTAGTCAAACTTCCTGGACAGGCGTCTCGGGCCACTGACGGCAATGTTACGGCAGCTTTGCGAATCCATCCTTGAATCCCTGCAGAGTCAGCGGCAGGCCGATGCCTTCGTTCGGAACCTGATAGATGATGAACGTGGCGATCTTGCCGCTCTTAAACTGGTCGATCAGCTTGTCGTCCATCGTGACATCCGCGATGCAGCCGGTCGGCAGGCATTTGACGAAGCCGGCGCGGCCGATGTCGGTCTGGTCGATTTTCAGGCCCAGTCCATTAGGCAGAAGCACGCCCAGCGGCGCGATGACGCGCAGCAGCCGGCTTTTGCCGTCGCTCGTCTTCAGCACCTGGATGGCGAGATAGACATTGCTCTTGTCGTCGGCGACGACGCTTTGGATCAGCGCACATTGTTCGGTTGCGGCTCCGGCGGGCTTTTCGCAGCGCAATTCCCAATCGCCGAATTTTCCTTTGACGGAGGCGCTTTGCGCATGCGTTGCGCTGTTTGCGAGGGCCAGCAAAATCGCCGCCGCCACCGCCGCGACCCGATGTCGCAATAGGCGCCCGAATTTTGCGATGCGCGATGACTTCATTCTGTCTCCCGGATAGATGGCGCGCCCGCTCCGATTCGCCTTCGCAGGGATTGTGGCCGGTCGCCGCGGGTCGCCGGCGCGACCGCCGTTGCCTATCAAATGCACTCTGACTGTCAAGTTCTTAGACGCGCTCGCCGCATTGTTTGGCAAGGGCTTCGGCGCGACGATTTGTCTGCAAAATAGGGCGTTGCAAACAATTGCGCATGGCTGCGGTTTGTGATTGAACCGGCCGACTACCGAGCGGGGCGGGGTTTGGGCGGGCCGCGCACGGAAATCGCAAGAAGAACAATGAATGCTGGCGACGGGTTCGAAAGAAGGCGACTTTGATGTTTAACGTCAATCGACAGATGCTGACGCGCGGCGCCTTGGCGGCCGCCGTGGCGGTTCCCACGATTTTGTGCGCCGGCGTCGCACTCGCTCAAGCTGAAGGACAGCCCGTCCCAGGCGGCTTGGGCCTCCCGAATATGGTCACGCCAGTCGGTCTGGCGACTCAGCAGTTGTACAACATGGTGCTGATGCCGATCATTTCGTTCATCGCGCTGTTCGTTCTGGGATTGCTGATCTACGTCTGCTATCGCTTCAATGAGCAGGCAAACCCGGTTCCGTCGAAGCTGACGCACAATACGCCGCTTGAGATCATTTGGACCCTCATTCCGGTCCTGATTCTGCTGTTCATCTCCGTCCCGTCGTTGCGGCTGCTGGCGCAGCAGGTCGAGGTGCCGGAGGCGTCGGTCACGATCAAAGTGACCGGGAACCAGTGGTATTGGTCGTATAAATATCCGGAGGACCAGGGCGGCGGTTTCGGCTTTGATCAGATGCTCAAGCCCGAATCCGAACTCCAGCCTGGCGACCTTCGTCTGCTGACGGTCGACAATGAAGCCCTGGTGCCCGTCAATGAAGTCATCGCCGTCCACCTCACGTCAAATGACGTCATCCACGCGTTTGGCGTTCCGTCGTTTGGCGTTCGCATGGATGCGATCCCCGGCCGATTGAACCAGACATGGTTCAAGGTCGAGAAGGAGGGCGTCTATTACGGTCAGTGCTTCTTCATCTGCGGCAAGGACCACGCTTATATGCCGATCGTAATCCGTGCGGTCAGTCGCGAAAAATACAATGAGTGGCTTGCGCAGGCGAAGCAGAAGTTTGCCCGAGCCGACTCGCGCGTGCGGGTCGCCGCCGATAGCCGCTGAAAAGCCGCTGAAACGAGACGCAACTGAACACACTAGTCTTTCTAAGGAATATGACGATGGCGAGTTCGACGATGGCCGGGGCGCATGATCATCCGAGGGGTTTGCGCCGCTTCCTATTCTCCACCAATCACAAGGACATCGGCACGCTCTACATCATTCTCGGCTCGATTGGCGGCGTCATCGGCTTCCTGCTGTCGCTCGCCATGAGGCTCGAACTCGCCTATCCGGGCGTGCAGATCTTTCCGGGGCTTGCCGAATTCCTGAATGGCGCCGATCCAGCGATGGCGCTGGACGCTGGCAAGAATCTCTACAACGTGTTCATCACGGTGCATGGCGTGCTCATGATCTTCTTCATGGCTATGCCAATTCTTATCGGTGGCTTCGGCAATTGGTTCGTGCCGATCATGATCGGCGCGCCGGATATGGCCTTCCCGCGCCTCAACAATATCTCCTTCTGGCTGCTGGTCGCCTCGCTGGTGCTCGCCGTCATTTCGATGTTCGTCGACGGGGCGCCGGGCATGAAGGGCTTTGGCGGCGGCTGGACGTTCTATCCGCCGCTTTCGTCGAACACCGGCACGCCAGGCCCGGCGATGGATTTCGTGATTCTGGCGCTGCATCTCGCCGGCGCTTCATCGATCCTGGGAGCGATCAACTTCATCACGACGATCTTCAACATGCGCGCTCCCGGCATGACGCTGCACAAGATGCCATTGTTCGTATGGTCGATCCTCGTGACCGCCTTCCTTCTGCTGCTCGTGCTGCCGGTGCTCGCGGGCTGCGTGACGATGCTACTGACCGACCGCAATTTCGGCACAATGTTCTATGACCCGGCGGGCGGCGGCGATCCGCTGCTGTTCCAGCATCTGCTATGGTTCTTCGGCCATCCGGAAGTCTATATCGTCATTCTTCCGGGCTTCGGCATCATCAGCCAGATCGTGTCGACTTTCTCAAAGAAACCGGTGTTCGGCTATCTCGGCATGGCCTACGCCATGGTCTGCATTGGCGTGCTCGGCAGCATCGTGTGGGCGCACCACATGTATACGGTCGGCATGTCGCTCAACGCCCAGCGCTACTTCACGCTGGCGACGATGGTGATCGCGGTGCCGACCGGCATCAAAATCTTCTCCTGGATCGCGACGATGTGGGGCGGATCGCTCTCGTTCCGCGCGCCGATGGTCTGGGCGATCGGCTTCATCTTCGTGTTCACGATGGGCGGCATCACCGGCGTCGTGCTGGCCAACGCCAGCGCCGACAAGCAGTTCCATGAGGGCTATTATGTCGTCGCGCACTTCCACTACACGCTGTCGCTCGGCGCGGTCTTCGCGCTCTATGCGGGGTTCTATTACTGGTTCCCCAAAATGAGCGGCTACATGTATTCGGAGACCTTGGCGAAGGCGAACTTCTGGCTGCTGTTCATCGGCGTCAACGTCGTCTTCTTTCCGCAGCACTTCCTGGGGCTGGGAGGCATGCCGCGCCGCTACATCGACTATCCCGACGCTTACGCGCTGTGGAATCTGGTGTCGTCGTTCGGCATGATTTTCGTCACGCTCTCGCTGGTCGTCTGGTTCTACGTGATCATCGACGCCTTCCTGAAGAAGCGGCTGGCCGGCGCCAATCCTTGGGGCGTTGGCGCGACGACGTTGGAGTGGACTCTGTCCTCCCCGCCGCCGTTCCATCAATTCGAGGTGCTGCCGCGCATCAGCGGGTCGGGCCGGTGAAGGAACCAGACGCCGGCGTGAGAGAATTTGCGCCGGCGCTGCATGCCGGCGCGCGATGATGCGGGCGCTGCGCCGGTCTCAGACGACAGGTACAGAGTGAAACGCCATGAGCGACGCATCCTATCTGCATGAGGAACAGGCGCCACGCATTTCGGTCGCGTCGCCTTCGGACTATTTCGCGCTTCTCAAGCCGCGCGTGATGTCGCTTGTGGTGTTCACCGCGCTCGCCGGCTTGTTGCTCGCGCCCGCGCCGCCGCATCCGTTGATCGGCTTCGCCTCGCTCCTTGCGATCGCCGCCGGCGCCGGCGCTTCCGGCGCGCTCAACATGTGGTACGACGCCGACATCGATGCGCTCATGACGCGCACGCGCAAGCGTCCGATCCCCGCCGGACGGCTCGATCCCGAGTCGGCGCTCTCCTTCGGCCTCGTTCTGGCGACGCTCTCGGTCTTCACGCTCGGCTATGTCGCGAACTGGTTTGCGGCTGCGCTGCTCGCCTTCACCATCTTCTTCTATGTGGCGGTCTATACGATGTGGCTGAAGCGCTGGACGCCGATGAACATCGTCATCGGCGGCGCCGCCGGCGCGCTTCCGCCGATGGTCGGCTACGCCGCCGCGACCGGCGAGATCAATCTCGCGAGCGTCGTGCTCTTTGCGATCATCTTCATGTGGACGCCGCCGCATTTCTGGTCCCTCGCCTTGCTGAAAAGCGAGGAATATGGCCGCGCCGGCGTGCCGATGCTGCCCAATGTCGCCGGCGAAGACCGCACCCGGCTCGAAATCCTGATCTATGCTCTGGCGCTCGCGCCGCTCGGCGTCGCGCCCTGGCTTCTGGGCTTCGCGTCGCTCGCCTACGGGCTCGCCTCGATCGGTTTTGGCGTTGCGCTCGTCGCCGCCGCCGCGGCGGTGTTCAGGAAGCGCGAAGGCGAAGCGGCCCGCGGCGCGGCGCGGCGGATGTTTCTGTTCTCGATCCTCTATTTGTTCGTGCTGTTCCTTGCGCTCGTCGTTGAGCAGACGGCGCATATTTTCGAGCTGATCTAGGCGGCTAAGCGAATGGTGAACGAGATGACCGAGGCAAGCGACAAGATGAAGGACCGTGACGGCGCATTCAGCGGACCGGGCGTTGTCCTGACCAAAGAGCAGGCGCGCAGCCGCCGGCAGCGCAACATCGCCATCGGCGCTACGATCGGCCTTCTTGCCCTCCTGTTCTATGCCGTCACTATTGTGAAGTTCGGCGCGGCCATCATCAACCGGACGATCTAAGGCCATGAGCGCGCCCGCACCTCATTCGCGCACCCGGCCGCGGCTTATCGCTGCGGCGCTGGTCGTTGGCGCGACTGCGATGCTCGCTCTGTCTTTCGCTTCCGTTCCGCTGTACAGGGCCTTTTGCGCGGCGACGGGTTTCGGCGGCACGCCGAAGATCGATGTCGCCGCCGCGCCGACCACGCTCGGCGAACGCGTGCTGACCGTGCGTTTCGACGCCAATGTCGCGCGCGATCTGCCGTGGCGCTTTGAGCCGGAGGTTGCGAAAGTGTCGCTTCGCACCGGCGAAACCAAGACCGTCTACTACAAGGTCGCCAATCTTTCCGATCGCGAGACGAGTGGCCAGGCGGTCTACAATATCGCGCCTGGCCAGGCGGGCGCCTTCTTCGTCAAAGTGGCCTGTTTCTGCTTCGAAGAGAAGCGGCTCGGTCCGCATGAGGCGGAGGATTGGCCGGTGGTGTTCTATCTGGATCCGGCGCTTGAACGCGAAGAAGGCATGCGCGGCGTTCGCGAGATCACGCTTTCCTATACGTTCTTCGCCATAAAGGACTCCGCTCCTTCGAAGACGAGCGAAACGACGACCGCAAGGCCGAAGAGCTGACGCGCCGCGCGGCTTGGCGCGCGGCGAATCTTATGGGGAATGGCCGGGGACCGCCGGCCGATGGACGAGGAAGAGCAAGATGGCGGACGGACACGCGAAACCCGAACACGACTATCATCTGGTCGATCCGAGTCCGTGGCCAATCGTGGGCGCGACCGCCGCGCTGATCACGGCGATCGGCGCGGTCATGTGGATGGCGCAGCACAAAGGCGCGCCGATCGGCGGCTTGAATTTCGGCGGGATCGTATTCTTCGTCGGCCTCGCCGGCGTATTGCTGGTGATGTACGCTTGGTGGAGCGACATCATCCATGAAGCGAGCGTCGGCGGATTTCACTCGCCGGTCGTGCGGCTGCATCACCGCTACGGGATGATCCTGTTTATTTTCTCGGAGGTGATGTTCTTCGTCGCCTGGTTCTGGGCGTTCTTCAATTCGGCGCTTTTCCCGGACGATGCGGCGCAGGTCCTGCGCACCGAATTGTTCCAGGGCGTCTGGCCGCCGAAGGGCGTCGAGGTTTTGAGTCCCTGGAAATTGCCGCTTCTAAATACGATCATTCTGCTCAGCTCCGGCGCGACTCTGACCTGGGCGCACCACGGGCTCTTGGAGAATAACCGCGACACGCTGAAGAAGGGTCTGATCGCGACGATCGCCCTGGGCCTGCTGTTCACGACAATCCAGGCCTATGAATATCTCCACGCGCCCTTCGCCTTCGCCTTCGACCCGGCGAAGCCCGCGGCGACGAATTACGGCTCGACCTTCTTCATGGCCACGGGCTTCCATGGCTTCCATGTCATCGTCGGCACGATCTTTCTCCTCGTGTGCCTGCTGCGCGTCTTCAGGGGGGCCTTCACGCCTGACCAGCACCTAGGCTTCGAGTTCGCCGCCTGGTACTGGCACTTCGTCGACGTCGTCTGGCTGTTTCTGTTCGCCTGCATCTATGTATGGGGGAACTGGGGCGGGGTCATGGAATAGGGCCCTGCGCCGCCCGATCGACACATTGGACGGTCACGGGCGCGCCCGTGGCCGTTTTCGTTGGAGACGCAATATGTCAGAAGAACATGTCTATCCGCCGGCGTCGCTCTATGTCGACGGGATTCTCGGCAGATGTCCGCGCTGTCGCGAGGGACATATGCTGCGAGGACTGCTGACGGTCACGCCCAAGTGCGAGGTCTGCGGGCTCGATTTCTCCTTCGCCGACGCGGGCGACGGCCCGGCGATTTTTGTCATGACGATCGTCGGATTCATCGCGATCGCGGTGCTTTGGTATGTCGAGGTGGCATACCAACCTCCCTATTGGGTGCACGCGGCGATCCTCCTGCCCTTGTCGGCCATCCTCTGCCTCGCGCTCCTGCGGCCGATCAAAGGCCTGTTGATCGCGCTGCAATATTTCAACAAGGCTGAAGAAAGCCGCCATTAGTCGTGAGCCCTTCTGCGCGCGCGCTTTGGTGGCCGGCGGTGGTGACTGCGCTGCTTTTTGCTCTGCTGGTCAGTCTCGGGTTTTGGCAGGTGCGGCGGCTCGGCGAAAAGGAGGCGTTGATCGCGCGCGTCGAACAGCGCGCGACGCAGGCGCCGCAGCCGATTCCCCTGCCCGAAGGATGGCGAGCGCTTCGCCCCGAAGACTATGATTTCATGCATGTGCGCGCGACCGGCCGATTCATCGACGGCGGCGACGCGCTCATATTCGCCGCACCGCCCGAGGGCGCCAGCCGAGAGCCGGGCTATTCGCTGATGACGCCTTTCGAATTGAGGGGCGGCGGCGTCGTGCTCGTCGATCGCGGGTTTATCCCCGCGTCGAAGGCCAATGACGCCGCATTGCGCGCCCCTCCTTCCGGCGAAGCGACGCTTGTTGGTTTGCTGCGCGCGCCCGAGCGGCGCAACCCTTTCACGCCCGCCGATGAGCCGGCGAAAGGCGTCTTCTTTGCGCGCGACCCCGCGGCGATCGCCACCGCCCTCGGACTGGCCGACGCCGCGCCTTTCGCGCTCGTCGTCGACGCCGCTCCGGCGACGGCCGCCGACTGGCCGCGCCCCGTCGGCGGCGTGCCGACGATCGCCAATAATCATTTCTCCTACGCCGTGACCTGGTTCGGCCTGTCGCTCGCGCTTCTGGTGATTTTCGCGCTTTACGCCCGCGGCGTCCTGGCGCGCGCGGACGCGCCGTAGCCTCGGCCTTGCAGCGATCGCGAATATGCTATGAAAGGCGCACTGACATGCGCGTCGCGAGCGGCGCGCCCTCCGCGTCGATGGATCAAAGGTTGCGCTATCTCTCAACGCGCGGCGAGGCCGCGCAGCTCGGCTTCGATGATGTTCTGCTTGCCGGACTGGCGCCCGACGGCGGGCTCTATACGCCGCTCGCCTATCCGCGCGTGGCGCCTTCGGACATCGCCGCTCTCGCCGGACGTCCCTACGCCGAAGCGACAGCGCGACTGATCGCGCCTTATCTCAGCGAGACTTTTTCGACCGATGTTTTGCCGACGCAGACGGCGAGCGCTTATGGCGACTTCCGACATTGCGCCATCGCGCCGCTGACCCAGATCGGCGACAATCTCTTCGTTCTCGAACTTTTCCACGGGCCGACGCTCGCCTTCAAGGATCTGGCGATGCAGCTCCTCGGGCGCATGATGAATCATCTGCTCGAGAAGCGAAATCTACGGGCCACCATCGTCGGCGCCACTTCCGGCGACACCGGCGCGGCGGCGATCGAGGCGTTCAAGGGATTGGATCGCGTCGACGTCTTCATTCTTTTCCCGCACGGCCGAGTCTCCGACGTGCAGCGCAAGCAAATGACGACGGTCGACGACGACAATGTTCATACGATCGCGCTGCAAGGCTCTTTTGACGACGCCCAGGCGATTTTGAAGCGACTGTTTCGCGACGCCCCCTTTCGAACGCGCGTCGGACTCGCGGGCGTCAATTCGATCAACTGGGCGCGCGTCGTCGCGCAGACCGTCTACTATTTTACGAGCGCCGTCGCGCTCGGCGCGCCGCATCGGGATATTTCCTTCGCCGTGCCGACAGGAAATTTCGGCGACGTGCTCGCCGGTTATGTCGCCAAGTGCATGGGCCTGCCGATTGACAGACTGATTGTCGCGACCAACGCCAACGACATCCTGGCGCGGGCGCTCGCGAGCGGACGTTATGAGCCGCGCGGCGTGACGCCGACTCAGTCGCCGTCAATGGACATTCAGGTCTCGTCCAATTTCGAGCGCTTATTGTTCGACGCGACGGGACGCGACCCCGCCGCGGTTCGCGCCGCTTTCGCGTCGCTCGATCAATCGGGCGCGTTCGACATTCCGGCAGAGGCGCATGCCGCCATCCGTGCCGAGTTCGACGCGCAATCCGTCGGCGAAACCGAGACCACGGATGAGATCCGCCGCACCTGGCGCGAGACCGGCTATGTGCTCGACCCGCATACGGCGACCGGAGTCAACGCGGCGCGCGCACGGCTTGCGACGGACCCGGCGACTCCTGTCATCGCGCTGTCGACCGCGCATCCGGCGAAGTTTCCAGACGCCATTGAGCGCGCCATCGGACTGCGTCCCCAGCCGCCGGAAAATATTGCGGAGCGACTTGACGCGCCGGAACGATTCACGATTCTTGAAAATGACGACGCGCGAATCGCCGAATTCATTTTGCAGAATGCGCGCGCAGCGAAGAACGGATAAGTTCTGGCAAGGAGCACGATGGCGATCTTTAGCGTAATCGGACGCCGCGACCTGCCGATCAGAGGCGATGGCCTTTATCTGCGCGCGTCGGAGATGCGCGACTACGTTGAATGGGCGGAACTGCGCGAGAAGAGCCGCTCCTTTCTGACGCCGTGGGAGCCGCTCTGGCCGATCGACGACCTGACGCGGGCGAGCTTTCGCTATCGCGTGCGCCGTCACGCCGAGGAAATGGCCCGCGACGAGGCCTATTCATTTTTCATCTTTCGCGAAGAGGACGACGCGCTGATGGGCGGCCTGTCCTTCGGACACGTCCGGCGCGGCGTGTCGCAAGCCGCGACGCTTGGCTATTGGATGGGCGAGCCTTACGCGGGAAAGGGCTTTATGACTCGCGCGGTTCGCGCCGCTTGCGCCTATGCATTTGAAAAGCGCGGATTCCATCGCATCGAGGCGGCCTGTTTGCCGACGAACGAACCTTCGAAGCGCCTACTGGAGCGCGTCGGCTTCAAGCAGGAGGGCTATGCGCGCTCCTACCTCAATATCAACGGCCAGTGGCGCGACCATTTGCTTTACGCTCTACTCGAGACCGATCCTCAGCCGATCAATCCACCGTCGGCGGCTTGATTGGGATTGTGGCTCATCCGTTCGCTTGGACGATGTCATTCGCGGCAGGCTGAAGGCCTGACCGGGAATCCAGAGCCAATTCAAGAATGCTGGTCTTGCTCTGGATTCGATCGCGCTTCGCGCGTCGGGAATGACATTTATGCGGCTTAAGAGAGCGCCGCTTTCTGCAACGCGACAAGATCAGCGACGCCTTTTTGAGCAAGCCCCAGCAGGGCCGCGAGTTCGTCCTGCGAAAAAACCGCGACCTCGGCGGTCGCTTGGATTTCGACGAGGCCGCCTGAGCCGGTGATGACGAAATTGGCGTCGGTCTCGGCCGTCGAATCTTCAGCATAATCGAGGTCGATCACCGGCGTCGCGTTGAAGATGCCGCAGGAGACCGCGGCGACGTGATCTCGCAGCGGGCTTTCCTTGACGATGGAGCGCGACCGCATCCAATCGAAGCAGTCGTGCAGCGCCAGCCAGGCGCCAGTGATCGAGGCCGTGCGGGTGCCCCCGTCTGCCTGGATCACGTCGCAATCGACGACGATCTGCCGCTCGCCGAGGGCCGACAGATTGGTGACGGCGCGCAGCGAGCGGCCGATGAGGCGCTGGATTTCCTGGGTGCGTCCCGACAGCTTGCCGGCCGTCGCCTCGCGCCGCGTGCGCGTATGGGTGGCGCGCGGCAGCATGGAATATTCGGCCGTCACCCAGCCTCGGCCCTGGCCGCGCAGCCACGGCGGCGGCTTGTCTTCGAGCGACGCCGCACAGAGCACCTGCGTATTGCCGAATTTAACGAGGCAGGAGCCCTCGGCGTAGCGGGCCACGCCGCGCTCGAAACTCACCTGGCGCATCTCATCGGGCGCGCGTTTGCTGGGGCGCATAACAGCTCCGTTGACGTATCGGTCGCGCCTTCTATCGCGCTTTCGGCGGTCGTGGAAGCGCCAGGCGCCAATCGAGGGGCGCCGACTTGCGCTCGCCGCCGCATGGTGAAACCATGAGCTAACGAGGCCGAACAAATCAGGCTTCGACAGATAAGGAGGGAGTGATGGGCCAAACGTCGTCCCAAGGAGCGAATTCGCACGAGGCGAGAGCACAGGGCCCCCGGCTGATTGCGCTGGCGGGCCCTTTTCAATGCGGAAAAACCACGCTTTTGGAAGCCGTTCTGGCGCATGCCGGCGCGATTCCGCGCCAGGGGGCCGTCGCTTCCGGCGCCAGCGTCGGCGATTCAAGCCCGGAAGCCCGCGCCCATCAGATGAGCGTCGAGTCCAATGTCGCGACCGTCGACTATATGGGCGATCGCTATACCTTCATCGATCTTCCGGGCTCGGTCGAATTCGCCCATGAATCGCGCAATATCCTGCCCGCGGTCGACGCAGCCGTCGTCGTTTGCGAGGCCGACCCGCGCAAGATTCCGGCGCTGCAGCTCATATTGCGCCAGCTCGAAGAGCTGGGCGTGCCGCATTTCATTTTCCTGAACAAGATCGACGCCGCGACGATCGACGTGCGCGACGCGCTGAGCATTCTGCAGCCCGCCTCGCGCACGCCGCTGCTACTGCGGCAGATTCCGATCTGGAACAATGGCGTCGCGGTCGGCTTCATCGATCTCGCGCTTGAGCGCGCCTATGTCTACCGCGAACACGCGCCCTCGGAAGTCGTCGATATTCCCAAAGGGGACGCCGCGACCGAGAAGGAGGCGCGCTATTCGATGTTGGAGCGCCTCGCCGATTACGACGACGCGCTGATGGAGGAGTTGATTTCCGACATCGAGCCGCCGCGCGATCAGGTGTTCGACGATCTCACCAAGGAGTTGCGCGCGGGGCTCGTCGTGCCTCTTTTCATCGGCTCGGCCGAACGAGGGGCCGGCGTCACGCGTCTGTTAAAAGCGCTGCGTCACGAAGCGCCCGGAATCGATGCGACCCGCGTGCGGATGGGCGTCAGCGAGAGCGGCCCGGCGCTCGCCCGCATCATCCGCACCATTCACACCCCGCACGGCGGCAAACTGTCGGTGGCGCGCGTGCTGCGCGGCGCCATTGCAGACGGGCATACGGTGGCGTCGCCCCAGGGCGAAGATCGCATCTCTGGCATGTCGCGTCTGATGGGCGCGGCGAACAGCAAGACGACGGAAGCGAAGATCGGAGACGTCGTCGCGCTTGGGCGTCTCGATCATGCGCAGACTGGCGACAATATCGTCGCCGACGGCCGCGCGGGGGCTGGAGATTTGAAGCATGCGCGCGCGAAGATTCCCGATCCCGTGCATGCGCTGGCGCTCAATGTGAAGGACCGAAAGGACGAGATGCGCCTTGCCGCGGCGATGGGGAGGCTTATCGAAGAGGATCCGTCGCTGGTCTTTGTCCATGATCAGGAGCTGTCGCAGATCAAGCTCTTCGGCCAGGGAGAAATGCATCTGCGCGTCGCGCTCGAACGCCTCGCATCCCGCTTTAACGTCGCGGTCGAATTCTCGAAGCCGACGGTGGCTTATCGCGAAACCATCCGCCATAAGGTCACCGTTCGCGGCCGCCACAAGAAGCAGTCGGGCGGCCATGGCCAATTCGGCGACGTTGTGCTTGAGATCGCGCCGCGTGGGCGCGGCGAAGGATTCGCCTTCAGCGAGCGCGTGCATGGCGGCGCCGTGCCCAAGCAATATTTCTCTTCCGTCGAGGCCGGCTGTCAGGACGCCATGCTGCATGGCCCGCTGGGCTTTCCGGTCGTCGACGTCGAGGCGGTGCTGACCGACGGCTCCTATCATACCGTCGACTCTTCCGACATGGCGTTCCGCACCGCGGCGCGCATCGGCACGAGCGAGGCTTTGGAAAAGGCTGAGCCGATCCTGCTTGAGCCGGTGCTCGCAGTCGACATTTTCGTGCCGAGCGACGCGATGTCGCGGGCGACCGGCATCGTCTCAGGACGTCGCGGCCAGATCATGGGCTTCGGTCCGCGCGAGGGCTGGGAAGGCTGGGACAGGCTCGAAACGCTGATTCCCGAGGCGGAGATGGACAATCTCATCGTGGAGCTGCGCTCGGCGACCGCTGGCGCGGGATTTTACCAGGCCCGCTTCGACCATCTCGCGGAAGTCGTCGGCAAACAGGCGCGCGACATTGTCGCCGCCCATGCCAAGGCAAACGGGGGATAGCGCACTAGCCCGGAAAGCAGCGCGCAAAGGCCAGGAGCAGGCGCGGGTCGCCGCGCAGCCTGATCTTGCCGCGCAGCAGCGCCCAGACGAGGCTCGTCTCCTTGCGCAGGAAGCGCAGCCAGGTTTCGGGGTCGGCGGTCACGGTCAGCCGCGACGCGCCGACAAGTCCGTCGGCGACGCGAAGCTGCTTATTTGCGATGGCGATCGTCGCGCTGCGGCGTTCCGCGCCGGTGAAGACGAAGTGATAGACTGCGTCGAGGCCGGTCGATTTGCCGCGCTGGAAGACGAGTCTCAGTCCGGACAAGAAAAACTCAATCGTCGGGGGACGAAACGGCGCGCCGACGACTCTCTTCAATTGCTTGTCCGGAAACCGGCGCGGCACATAGGCTTCAGCGTCTGAGCCCGGCGACACGTAAATTGTCTCTGCCTTCTTCTGCAGCGGATCGACGACGTCCTGGAGATAGCGTCTTTTATCCGCCTGATAGGCGCCGATGACGTCCGAGCCCGCCGGACACACGGCCATGCAATAGCCCGCCTTGTAGTTCGGACCGAAGGCCAGACTCTGCCACATTGAGACAGTCTCGGCGTCGCTGACTTTGGCGCGATAGGCGCGCGCGCTCTTCGCCTCGGCGATCGTCTCGGTCCATTCTCCGAAGCCGCCCATGAACTCGCGGTAATTATGGGTGTAACAGGCGCCGAAGTCGAAATGGCCGTCGGGCGCGATCGCACCGGTCGGACAGGCGGCGACGCAGAGCTTGCATTCGAAGCACGGGTTAAAGTCGAGCGGTTTGGCGTGCGCTTCGAGAACGATGTCAACGGCGACCGTGCCGAGCAGAATGAAATTGCCGAATTTCGGATGGATGACATTGCGATGGATTCCCATCCGTCCGAGACCCGCGGCGACGGCGACGGGCTTGTGGGAGATGAGCCACATTTTGTTCGGCCATCGCGACGCTTCCATCGGAAAGCCCATCGACGGATAGGCGGCGCGCACGCCCCGCGCCTGCAGCGCGAGAGCGATGCGACGCGCGACGTCATCGCATTCGTCGGCGGAATGATGAAATTCGAGGTTAGCGGCGGAACGCGCGGCGCTGCGAATATTCTCGCGGTTTATCCTCACGACGAAGGATATGAGCGTTCGAGCGAAGGGAAAGCCGGCGAGAATGTCGCGGCGCTGATCGTCGAGCGCCGGATCGTCGAGCGAGACGAAGCCAACGTCGTCGGCGCCGGCGCGCAGGGCGATATCGCGCAGGCAGTCGAGGCTGAGGTCTACGGCGTCAGGCGCGGGAGAGAGATTGTTGTCCAACATTAGTGCATATACCCCTTTTTGTGCGCGCGAAGGTCGCCGAGCGCTGCCCTTATGCCGACGAGGTCGCATCCATCAGCGCGCGCAGCTCCGATAGCAGCCTTTGCAGGCGCTCAGCGCCAAATTTCCTTTCGACCGAAGATTGCGCTTCGCGCCAATGCGGCAGCGCATTGGCGAGCGTCGCCTCGCCGAAGGGCGTCAGCGCGATCTTGCGGGTGCGGCGGTCCTCGCCGGATTTCACCTTCACCAGTCCGCGCTTCTCCAGAACCGCGAGGTTGCGCGCGAGCGCGCTGCGCTCGAGGACAAAGGCCTCGGCCAATTTGCTGACGGTTGCGCCGCCAGTGAGAGAACAGGCGACGAGGAGCGAATATTGCGTCGGCTCCAGTCCGGTCGCCGCCATGAACTGACCGTAGTGACGCGTCATCGCCCGGCTGGCGCGGCGGATATTGCCGGCCGCACAGTTTTGCGCGCAGAGCTTGACGTCGGTCGGATCCGGACGGTTCGCCATAAAATGTGCATATACCCGTTTATCGGCGTCGTCAAGCTGGACTGGCGTTCACTTGTGCGCGTAAACACAGCAAGCGAACGCTCCCTGAATGAACATTGCCGCTGGTGCGGCAGGCGGCGGCTGCGGCTGGGTCATGAAGGCCCCACATCGCAACGTCTAAGCGGCGGCGCTTGGTTCGTGATCTCCCGGCCTGCTTGCGCGAATATTATGCGCGAGGCGGGGCCTCACATGTCCGTGATGGGTGAGCCGCTTGATCTGGTCGATTCTCATCGGTTCAATTCGCGGTCGCCGGGCGCTTAGGGGCGCTATCCGCCCCCTATCCTCCCTCCCCCCACGGTGACTGCCGTTACGGCGTCATCACCACGGTGGCGCCGACCGTGACGCGGTCATAAAGATCGACGATATCCTCGTTGAGCATGCGGATGCAGCCATAGGAGGCGGCGGAGCCGATCGACTTGCGCATCTTGTCTGTGGTGCCGTGGATCGCGACCTGACCCTCGCTGAGCGTCATGGCCCGCGCGCCCATCGGATTGTTCGGAGCGCCGCCCGGGATCACTTCGGGCAGTTCCGGATGGTCATGCTTCACGTCTTCGGGCGGCGTCCAGTCGGGCGCAACATATTTGGCGCTGACCTGCACGACGCCGGTCCATTCCTTGCCGGCCTTCGGCACCGCCACCTTGTAAGCGATCGCGTCATCCTGATCGACGATGAGATACAGCTTGCGCTCATGCTCGCTGACGACGATCGAGCCGGGATCGAACTCCGAATGATAGTGCACGAATTCGCGGGCGGCGGCGGCCTGGGGCGCCGAGGCGGCGCCGATGAGGGCGGCGGCGAAAGCGATCTGAGCGATCCTGGAAGTATGGCGTTTCATGTTCTTGCGCTCGATGTTCGGTGTCTCGATGAGCGCGTTGTAAGAGAGGGCCGGCTCCGATTCCGTGCGGCGGCGCACGCGGGAAAACGGCGCGCCGTCAATCTGACATCGGACTGACTGTTAGGGGGTTGAATCTCGCTCTGCAGTAAAGCGCCGCGCGTTACGCCTTCGGGCGTTCTTTCAAAAATCTAAAAAAAGCAATTCCGAGAAAGCCGACGACGATCAGCGTGTGCGGCGCAGTGATCGAGAAGTGATACGCCAAGGCCGCGGAAATGGCCCGCTCCGTTTGAACCCCATAGGCGTTGACGAGATAGGCGACGATGCCGGCCTCGAACAGCCCGAGTCCGGCGGGGCTTGCCGGAACGGCGATCGCCAGCGCGCCGATGACCAGCAGCGTCACCGCGTGGACAAGCGTGAAATCGATTTCGGGCAGCAGGGTTCTGAAGGCGACGTAGACCAGGCAGACGTTGGTCATCCAGATCGAAGCGGTGAAGAAGGCGGTTCGCGCCGCGCGGTGGCGGGCGACCAGTCGGTCGGCCTGTTGGAGAAATACGTCGAGTCGCAGAGCTCTGACGAAGCCCCAATCCGGGAGCCTCGAAGCGACGCCTTTCCGCCGCAACGCGAAAAGGCCTGCGAAGATCATCGCGACGATCATCGCGGCAGGGATCAGCATGCGTGGGTCGACCAGGCTCGAATCCGCGCTCGCCAAGATCAGCAGCGAGAGGATGACGATCGCGGTGATGTCGTAGAGTTTTTCCAGCAGGACAGCGGCGCTGATGCCGCCGATCGCATAATCGAAATAGGAGTGTCCGAAATAGATTTTCACGCCTTCGCCGGCTCGAAACGGAATGAGGCTGTTGAAGGTGAAACCCATCGTGGCGATCAGAAAACCAGGAAGGAGTCGCCCCTCAAGCAGCGTCGACAGACGCGACCCGTAAAACAGCAGGACGAACACATTCATCGTCATTGCGATCAGGATCGCGTTGAGCGGGATTTGCTTCAGCTGCGACGTCAGGCCGGCAAATTCGATATTGCGGTAGAGCCAGTACGAAATGAACGCGAAAAAGCAGGCGTTCAAAGCGAGAACGACATATCCGCCGCGCAGAGAAAGATATTTTCCTGCGCCGCCTGCAAGCCGCGGTCCGGAGGCTGCGGGCGAAGGCCAAGGGGAGCCGGCCGGCGAGGCGATTGCCCGCGATCGGAACGCGCGCGTCAAGGGCGTGGGTCGAAGTCGATCGTCTTCAACGCTCATGGCCATCTCGCTGCGGCGGCGCGGATTCGGGCGTCGCCTTCGAAGCGGAAAAATGGCCGGCGCGTGACAAACGCCCGGCCAATTCTCTCGCTCTATAACACTATCCGCTTAAGTCAGATACTGGCCGCCGTTGACGGTCAACGTGGAGCCGGTGATGAAGCCCGCGTCATCGGCGGCGAGAAACACCACGGCGCGCGCGATCTCTTCCGGCTCGCCGAGACGGCCGACCGCGATATAGGGAATGATGTGCTTGTCGAGCACGTCCTGCGGAACGGCTTTCACCATCTCGGTGGCGATATAGCCTGGCGCGATGGCGTTGACCGTGATGCCCTTTGACGCGCTCTCCTGCGCCAGCGCCTTCACGAAGCCGATGTCGCCGGCCTTGGAGGCGGAGTAGTTGGTCTGGCCCGCCTGTCCCTTCTGGCCGTTGATCGACGAAATGACGATGATGCGGCCGAAGCCGCGATCGCGCATGCCGTTAATGACCGGGCGCGTGACGTTAAAGAGCGAATTGAGATTGGTGTTGATCACAGCCTGCCATTGGGCAAGGTCCATCTTGTGGAACAGACGGTCCTTGGTGATGCCGGCGTTGTTGACGAGAATTTCGACTTGGCCGAGGTCCTTCTCGATCTGAGCGAGTCCGGCTGCGCAGGCGTCGTAGTCCGCAACGTCGAACTTATAGACGGGAATGCCAGTCTCCGCCTTGAACTTATTGGCGGCTTCGTCATTGCCGGCGTAGGTGGCCGCGACAGTGTAGCCCGCCGCTTTCAGCGCCTTGGAAATCGCTTCGCCAATGCCGCGCGTGCCGCCTGTCACAACTGCAGTTCTTGCCATTAAAGAGGTCTCCTCCTGAATCGATTACGCTTGTATCGGCAGTCGGCAGTCGTGAGTGGGCAGTAGGAGAATATCGCAGCCCGACTGCCTATTGCCTATTGCCGACTGCCTATGATTACCGCTCCACCGTCAGCGCGATGCCCATGCCGCCGCCGATGCACAGCGTCGCGAGGCCCTTCTTCGAGCCGCGGCGCGCCATCTCATGCAGAAGCGTGGTGAGCACGCGCGCGCCCGAAGCGCCGATCGGATGGCCGATGGCGATCGCGCCGCCATTGACGTTCACGATGGCGGGATCCCAACCCATGTCCTTGTTGACCGCGAGCGCCTGGGCCGCGAAGGCTTCATTCGCCTCGACGAGATCGAGGTCGGCGACCTTCCAGCCCGCCTTCTCCAGCGCCTTGCGCGACGCAGGGATCGGCCCCGAGCCCATCACCGCGGGATCGACGCCGGCGGTCGCCCAGGAGGCGAGCCGCGCGAGCGGCGTCAGGCCGCGCTTCTTGGCCTCATCAGCGCTCATCACGACGAGCGCCGCGGCGCCGTCATTGAGGCCGGAGGCGTTCGCCGCCGTCACCGTGCCGTCCTTGGCGAAGGCCGGGCGCAGCTTGGCGACGCCCTCGATGGTCACGCCATGCTTGATATATTCGTCGGCGTCGACGACGACGTCGCCCTTCTTGGTCGAAATCGTATAGGGGACGATCTCGTCCTTGAACTTGCCGGCCTTCTGCGCCGCCTCGGCCTTGTTTTGCGACTTGACCGCGAATTCGTCCTGCTGCTCGCGGGTGATCTGCCACTGCTTGGCGACGTTCTCGGCGGTGAGGCCCATGTGGTAGTTGTTGAACGCGTCGGTGAGACCGTCGACGATCATCGTGTCGACGAACTTCACGTCGCCCATCTTGGTGCCGGTGCGCAGCTGCGACGCATGCGGCGACAGCGACATCGACTCCTGGCCGCCGGCGACCACGATGCTGGCGTCGCCCGCTTGGATCTGCTGAGCCGCGAGGGCCACGGCGCGCAGGCCCGAGCCGCAGACCTGGTTGATTCCAAAGGCGGTGGCGCTGTCCGGAATTCCCGCCTTGATCGCCGCCTGACGCGCCGGATTCTGCCCCTGCGCCGCATCGAGCACCTGTCCGAGAATGACCTCGCAGACCTCATTCGCCTGGACCTTGGCGCGCTCCAGAGCGGCCTTGATGGCGAAGGCGCCGAGGTCGTGGGCCGGAACCGCTCCAAAGGCTCCGTTGAACGATCCGACAGCGGTGCGCGCCGCGGAAACGATCACGATATCGGTCATCTGTCGCTCTCCTCAAAGAATAGTCCAACCGCCCGACCGCCTTGGCCGGCCAGGGGGCGAATTGTCGGTCTTTCGCGCTTGCGGTGGGCAAGCCGGGGCCCGTTTTGCACGGAATCGGGTGGTCGCGAAAGGCTTTCGGCACGAAAATATTGCCGCAGGCGCCAATTTGCGCGTATCGTTCGAGCTAGGCGACTGAATTTAGGCGGACGGCGGACGTGCGGCGAGGGGAGCGTGTCAGGCGTATGGCGACCGAGAAGAAACCCACGACCATCAAAAAATACGCCAATCGTCGACTCTACGACACCGGAACGAGTACTTATGTGACGCTCGAAGATCTCGCGGCGATGGTCAAGCGCGGCGAGGATTTCGTCGTATGCGATGCAAAAACCGGTGAGGACATCACCCGCCCCGTACTCACCCAGATTATATTCGAGCAGGAGGGGAAGGAGGGGCAGAGCCTGCTGCCGATCGCCTTCCTGCGCCAGCTCATCCGCTTTTACGGCGATTCGATGCAGATGCTCGTGCCGAGCTATCTCGAATTTTCGATCGACAAGCTCACCAAGGAACAACAGAAATTTCGCGACCAATTCGCCTCGGCGCTCGGCGTCGGCGCCGGTCCCTTTGCCGAGCCGACCCGCGCCGCCTTCCAGTCGCTCGAAGAGCAGGCCCGCAAGAACATGGCTGTGTTCCGTCAGGCGCTGACCATGTTCAACCCCTTCGGCGTGCCGACGGAAGGCATGATGACCACCGGGCCGGCGGTCGATGAGCATGAGGCGGGCGCGCGCAAGGAAGGCGGCGACGTCGCCGATTTGAAGCGCCAGCTCGACGAGTTGAACAAGCGCATCGATAATCTGTCGAAGTAAGGGTTAGGCGTTCTGCATAACGCGGGGTTCTTCCTTCTCCTGCTTGCGGGAGAAGGTGTCGCGCGAAGGCGCGACGGATGAGGGCCAACGTTGTTCAGAAAATTGCAATGCCCTCACCCGACCCGGCTTCGCCGGGCCACCCTCTCCCGCGAGCGGGAGAGGGAGAGACGCCCCGCGGATTTACGTATTAAATCTGAAATGCATCACGTCGCCGTCGGCGACCACATATTCCTTGCCTTCGAGCCTTAAGCGCCCGGCGTCGCGGGCGCCGGATTCGCCTTTATTCGTGACGTAATCGTCATAGGCGATCGTCTCGGCGCGAATGAAGCCTTTTTCGAAATCGGTGTGGATCACGCCGGCCGCCTGCGGGGCGCGCACGCCTTTCTCGATGGTCCAGGCGCGCGCCTCCTTCGGGCCGACGGTAAAATAGGTGATGAGATGCAGAAGGTCATAGCCGGCGCGGATGACGCGATTGAGCCCTGGCTCGGTCAGGCCGACGGCTTCGAGATAATCCTTCTGCTCGTCGGCCGGCAGCACCGCGATTTCGCTTTCGATCTTCGCCGAAACGACGACCGAGGCGGCGTCTTCCTCCGCCGCGCGCGTGGCGACTTTCGCCGAATGGGCATTGCCTTCGGCCGCTGACGCCTCTTCGACGTTGCAGACGTAAAGCACGGGCTTCGACGACAGGAGCCCAAGGCCCGCGAAGTCGGCGCGCTCGTCGTCGCTGACCTTGGCGAGGCGGGCGGGCTTGCCCTCGCGCAGCAAGACGAGACAGCGATTCATCAGATCGACGAGCTCTTTGGCCTCCTTGTCGCCGCCCTTCGCCTTTTTCTCCATTGCGACGACGCGCTTCTCGAGACTTTCGAGATCGGCCAGCATCAGCTCGGTCTCGATCGTCTCGATGTCGCGGATCGGATCGACGGCGCCCTCGACATGAGTCACGTCGCCGTCCTCGAAACAGCGCACGACATGGGCGATGGCGTCGCATTCGCGAATATTGGCGAGGAACTGATTGCCGAGCCCTTCGCCCTTGGAGGCGCCGCGCACGAGGCCGGCGATGTCGACGAAGGTCAGCCGGGTCGGAATGATTTCTTTCGAGCCGGCGATCTTGGCCAGCGCTTCGAGTCTCGGATCAGGAACGGCGACTTCGCCGACATTGGGCTCGATCGTGCAGAAGGGGTAATTCGCGGCCTGCGCCGCGGCAGTCTGCGTGAGCGCATTGAAGAGGGTCGACTTGCCGACGTTCGGCAGGCCGACGATGCCACATTTGAAGCCCATTTCCGTCCCGGTTTTCGATTGCGCGTTGCGGCGCGGTATGCGGGGCGGCGCGGGAAAAGGCAAGGGGGACGCGTGGTCCCCCTCGTCTGCATGCCGCGACAGTCGGCGCGCGGCCTAGAGGCTCTTCAAATATTCGAGAAGCGCCTTCTTATCGCTCTCGGGGAGCGATGTTCCGAAGTCGTGCCCGCAACGGCTATTGCCGGACGCGTCGCGACTCTTCGGATCGCAACTGGCGGTGGTGGTATATGTATAATCGAACCTCGTCTGATCCTTGGCGAGACCGACATTTTCGATGTCATAAGCTGGACCGACCTTGAACGAAGGCGGACGGTCAGCGGGCTTTTTCAAGAGATCGGCGAGCGTTGGCACTGATCCGTTGTGCAGATAGGGCGCCGCCGCCCAAATGCCTTCCATGACGCGCGCCTCATAGGCCGGCGGCACCTTTTGATCCGGGTCTCGGTAAAGCTCAGCCAGGCTTTTCTTGATGACGCCGACAAAATTCTCCTTCAACGCCTGCGACGTAGCCTCAGGCTGGCCGGCCTGAGTTTCCAGGCACTCGCGCAGCAGGGGTTCGTACAAGCGAATGTCTTTGAAATGTATCGGCGCGCGAAGAATCGATTGGACGACCGCCACGGTCAAAATATTGAACAGCTTTTCATCCTTGCCCTTCAGTCTTTGGGTGAAAGGAGGTTTTGGGATCAGCTGATTCTCAAGCACGCCGCTATTGCCGACGCGGCCGAGAACGCCGTATTCCGCAACGTCCGTTCCGACGTCCTTTATCGGCGTTTTCCACGTGAATTTCGCGCACAACCGCTTGGCGGCGTCCTTGGTGTTGATCTCGTGACAGTTCGCCCCGCATTCGCGGTCGTAGATTTTCTTGCCGGCGTCGGCGAGGCCTTTGTCGATAGACCACTGCCATTTCGGCGGCTCGATTTTGCGGACGAGCGTTTCGAGACGCATCAGGCCCGGCATATTGAGCGACGAGCCGTCAAGATATTCCACGCCGTCCGGAAACCAACGATCCTTGCGGGGATGAAAGACGCCGAAGACGCCATAAACCTCGCCGACGTTGCGCGCGAGGCCAAGAATGTCGTCGCCATTTTCCGCAAATCCCGGCCACTGCGTCATGTCCTGAACAGGCGCATTCCAAATGAAAGGATAGCGGACCGGCGCGTTGGCTCTTTTTATGTTCTCTTTGATGATGTGATCGGGGCCGGTCCCGATATCCAATCCTGAGACGCGGTTGAAGATCATCGACACCGCGTCGAGGCGGCCGACGCCCCATCCTGCCGGCGGCAGGGACTCTTTCATCAGCGTATGATAGGGCGTGAACCAGTCAGCTGCCTGCTTGTGCAAGAGCTTGCGTTCCTGGTCCGTCGCATTCGGACCCAGCACCTGCTTGGCGAATTCAGCGAATGTCGGCGTGTCGTTCAAGGCCTTGTCGACGGAGGCGTCGACGTCTGCAAAGAATTTCTGAATGTCGACGATGGCAGGGCCGCCGTCGACGCGCCAGGACACATTGCCCACGTCGATCTGGCGCGTATGGCACGCGGCGCATGTCATGCTGAGCGTATCGACGCCTCCTTCCGAGGCGACAAGAAACCCGACAGGGAGGCCATCCGCGTTATCCGGATTGGGCAGGTAGCCGTAGCGTGTCATGCCATCGTCAAGAAAATGGGAGCCGTCCGAGCGCTTGAGCGCTTTGAACCAGTCGAGCGGTATGATGCGCGCGCCCTGGTCGAGACTGTAGAACTCTCGACGCTCGGCGGGCGTCCAATGAGCGCCCTGATCAGAATATTTCAGTTCGGCGGCTGACGAAGAGTTTGCCGCCGCAAGCGCCAACAGCGCAGCGGCCGCGACGCGCGCTTTCAACGGCGCGCGCAATGATTTTGCAATCATGACTCCTCCAATAGAACAGAATATGCGATGCAACTAGAGCACAGGCGCGCGCGTTTCACAATGGGCGCGAAGGGCGCGCCAGTTGTGCGATGCGTTCACGGCCAAGCGACACGAGCATGAAGAGATTCTCCCGGAGCGTTTGCGTGCTGCTTGCGGCGATATTGACGATAGCCGCGATAGACGCGCCACGCGCCGCCGAAACGGCGACGCCCGAATCGGCGCCTGGTTCGGCGCAATCGCCGTCGCCGCCCGCCGAGGCCGCGCCTTCGACATTGACGCCGTCCGAGGCCGCGCCCTCGACGTCGGCGCCGCCCCTCGACGCGGCGCCCGCAGCGCCGGGACCGGCGATTCCTGCGTCCGCGCAGACCGCGCGCAAACCAAAGCCAAAACCCGCGCCAGTGCGCGAGACGGCGCTTTCCGACGACCCCACGCCGGCGTTGCAGCCGCAAACCTTCTTCACGACCGCGAAGGCGGCGGATCGCTACCGGCAGATCGTCGAAGCCGGCGGATGGCCGATCGTCGGAGTCTCGCTTCGGCCCGGCGCAAAGGGCCCGGCGGTTTCGGCGCTGCGCCGGCGACTTGCGGCCGAAGACGACAGCGTCGCCGATACGACGAAACAGAAGTGGGACGCCGATCTCACGGCGGCGGTGAAGCGCTTCCAGTTTCGCATGGGACTGAAACAAACTGGCGTCGTCGCCGGCGCGACTCTGCGTGAGCTCGACGTGCCGGCGGAGACCCGCTTCCGTCAGCTTGATTCGACGGCGCGGCGACTCACCGCGCTCGAATTCGCCTTCGGACCGCGTTACATCGTCGTCAACATTCCGTCGACCGCAGTCGATGCGGTGGAGGATGATCGCGTGACTCGTCGCTACGCCGCGATCGTCGGCGATCTCGAGCATCACTCGCCGGAGCTGCAGGCGAAAGTCGTCGCGGTCAACATCAATCCGACATGGACGGTTCCGGCGTCGATCGTCAAAAACGAGATCGCGCCGAAAATGTTGAAGGACCCGACCTATCTCAAGCGCTCGCATATTCGCGTCCTCAACGCGCATGGCGAAGAAATCGATCCGCGTTCGATCAACTGGGCGGGCGAGCGCGCCGCCCAATACACGCTGCGTCAGGATTCGGGCGCGGACAATTCACTGGGATCGATTCGCATCTCGATGCCCAACCGCTATTCCGTCTATATGCATGACACGCCGTCCCGAAATCTCTTCGCCAATGATTATCGCTTCCTCTCGCATGGCTGCGTGCGCGTGCAGGGCGTCGTCGATCTCGCCGCCTGGCTGCTCGACGGCGCATCCGGTCCGCAGATGAGCAAGGATGAGATCAATGAGAAGATCAAATCGGGGGCGCGCGAGGAAGTGCGGCTGACGCAGCATGTGCCGGTGGCGTGGGTCTATATGACCGGCTGGGCGTCCGCGGATGGCGTCGTGCATTTTCGCGATGACGTCTACCATCTCGACGAAGTCGGCGACGTCGCCGAGCAGTAAGCTACAGCGTCAGCCTGTAGCGCACGAAATTGTCGGCTTGAACGAACCTGTCGTAGAGCCGCCGCGCGGCCTCATTGTTTGCGCGCGTAACCCAGTAGAGCTGCGACCAGCCGCGCGCGCGTCCAAGATCGATGAGGTCTTGAATGAGCGCGCGCCCCACGCCCTCGCCGCGAATGGTTGGATCGACGAAAAGGTCTTCGAGGTAACAGAGCGGAGAAGACGTCCAACTGCTTTCATGCAGCACAGAGACGGAGAAGCCGACGACGCGTGCGTCTACTTCGGCGATCCGTCCGATTAAGGAAGATGTCGGATCGAGCAGACGGCGTAGCGTATTTTCCGTCACTTCGGCCGGCACAGAGGTTTCGTAGAAATCATTGTAGCCGTCCCAGAGCCTTCGCCAGTCTTCGGCGTCCGCATCCCGAATGTCCCGCACAAGAGTCATTCGTCCACCGCTCGCGCGCTTTCGTGCCAGCCGCGCAGCAGAAGATAGGACAGCGCGGCGAGCGCGCCGTAAATTGCGAGGCCGCTCAGCGAAATCAGCGCCAGCGCTGCGAACATGCGCGGAATGTCGAGTCGGAATCCGGCCTCGACGATGCGATAGGCGAGCCCGGTTCCTTGACCCGAGGCACCCGCCGCGAGTTCGGCGACGATCGCGCCGATGAGCGCCAATCCACCGCCGATGCGCAAGCCGGCAAGGAACTGCGGCAGCGCCGACGGCAGCCGCAGATATATCAGCTTCTGCCATGCCGACGCATGATAGAGGTCAAAGAGATCGCGCAAACCGAAGTCGACAGAGGCCAATCCCAGTGACGTATTCGAAAGAATCGGAAAGAAGGCGACGAGAAAGGCGCAGACGAGCACCGCGTTGCCGGGTTGCAAATAAACGAGCAGCAGAGGCGCAATGGCGATGATCGGCGTCACTTGCAGTGTGATGGCGAAGGGCAGCAGCGCGCGCTCCAGCCACTTCGACTGCGCGATAAGAAGCGCCAGCGCCACGCCGCAAACGGTGGCGATGACAAACGCCTCGAAGGTGACGCCGAGAGTCACCATCAGCGACGAGAACAGAAGGGCGCGGTCTTCAATAAGCTTGTCGAGAATGGCGGAGGGCGCGGGGAGAATATAGGGCGGAATGTGCTTCCACTGCACGAACCCTTCCCAGAGGGCCAGCGCCGCAAGGAACACGGCAAGCGGCACGCCGACGTCGCGCCATTGCATCGTTTGTCGCCGCCGGCTCACGTCGTCGCCTCTTCAATTGAGATGCGGAGCGCCTGCGACGCGCGGCGGCATATGTCGGCGAAGGACTTGCTCGACCGATAGTCCTCGTCGCGCGCCATCGTCGGGTCGATCGCAATCTCGTCGATAATTCTGCCGCCGCGTCGCGACATCACGACGATGCGCGTCGAAAGATAGGCGGCTTCGAACACCGAATGGGTGACGAAGACGATCGTCGCGCCCAGCCGGCGCTTGAGCGCCAGCAGATCATCGTTGAGCTTGAAACGCGTCACTTCGTCCAGGGCGGCGAAAGGTTCGTCCATCATGATCAGCGCCGGCCGGGTCGCCAGGGCGCGGGCGATCGCGCAGCGCATCCTCATGCCGCCGGAGAGTTCGCGCGGCAGCGTGCGCGCGAACTTTTCCAGACCGACATGCGCAAGCGCCTCGTTGACGCGCGGCGCCGACGCTTCGCGCGAAAGGCCGGCGAGTCGCATTGGCAAGAAGACATTGTCGAAAACGCTCGCCCAGGGAAGCAGCGTCGCGTCCTGAAAGACGAAGCCGATGTTGCTCTTGAGCTGCGGCGCGCTCCACTCGATCGAACCAGCCGTCGGATCGGCGAGACCGGCGATCAGTCGCAGCACCGTCGACTTGCCGCAGCCCGAAGGCCCGAGCAGCGTCAGGGTCTCGCCTTCACGCACGTCGAGTTCGTAGTCGGCGAGGGCGACGAGCCCGTTCGGGAAGGTTTTGCCGACAGCGCGGAGCGAAACGAGCGCGGGCGCCGTTTGTTGCGCTTCGGCGCCGTCGATCGCCGTCATGACGGCGTTCCCGGAGTCATTTCGGCCGCAGCTCCATGCCGACTTTCCTGCCGATGAAGCGCAGCGTATAGCCGCGTTTGTAATCGAGATCCGCGGGAACGACTCCGGCTTTCGCCATCTTGTCGAAAAAGCTTTTCATTCGCGCGTCGGTAATCGCGCCGACGCCTTGCGTCAGCGCGTCGCCCGAATCGACGACGCCGCGCTCCTTCATCCTGGCGAGAGAATAGGCGATCTGGCCGTCGGTCATCTCCGGATTGTCGCGTTTGATCATGGCGTTCGCCCGTGCGTTGTCGCCGTAGAGGTAATTGTACCAACCGATGATCGACGCGTCGACGAAGCGCTGCACGAGTTCCGGCGTCTTGGCGATGGTGTCGGCGCGCGTCTCGATCGTCGTCGAATAGCCGTCATATCCATAGTCGGGCAAAAGGAAGACGTTGGGCCTGAATCCGCCCTCGCGTTCGATGGCGTAAGGCTCCGAAGTGAGAAGTCCCTGCTGAATCGCGCTCTTGTCGGCAATGAAGGGCGCCGAATTGAAATTGTAGGGCTTCACATTTTTGTCCGTGAAGCCGTATGCCTGCTTCAGCCATTGCCAAATCGAAACGCGCATGTCGCTGGCGATGAAGGCTGTCGCCTTGGGCAGGTCTTCGAAGCGATCGAGGCCGACGTCGGGATGCGACATGAAAATAACCGGATCGAGCTGAAACATGCTCGCGATGGTGACGATGGGCACGTTCTGCTGCGCCGACTCGAACATCTGAATGGTGTTGGCGCCCATCGCGAAGTCGACCCGGCCGGCCGCGAGCAGCAGTCGCGCATTGAGTTGCGGCCCGCCCTGCATAAGGGTCACGTCGAGTCCATACCGCGCATAAGTGCCGTCGGCGATGGCCTGATAGAATCCGCCGTGCTCGGCCTGCGCGCGCCAATTGGTCGCGAAGCTGACCTTGTCGAGCGCATGCGCAGACGCAGCGAAGAGGAGCGTGATCGCAACGAACAGAATTCCGGCGAAGGCGCTGCGCGCTGTCACGTTTCTTTCTCCCTCGGTCAGTTCGTTATTGTCGTCGTATTGCGACCCAAAAAAGCGAACGCGTTGACGCTTCGCGGTCGACCATTGGGCCATGAACTGCTTCGGGGAACGATATCCGAGCGCGTGGCGCGGGTGAAGCGCGGCGCGCTCGAAATCGGTCGGCGGCGGGCGCCCGCTCCGCTGGGTCCGAGTGGCGCCGGTCGGCGTGGGGCATCGCGATTCATGCTCTAATTAAGCGGGCTCAGCCCCTTCTCCCCAAATCGAGAGTCCGGCGCTTTGCGTCTTCTTATTTCTTATTAATGGCGGTCGTAAAATCGAGGTGACGCTCTGCTCAGCGCGATTAAAAATTTTGGTAAGGACACCGTCGTTCGAGATCACGCCGGCGATGCCGATCAGCGCATAAATACCCGCGCACATCGCCGCGGCTTTCCCAAAACGTGGCCGGTTCAGGGCTTGCGGCCACAGCGCCAATAACGCGAATCCGAGCGCCGCGCCGCCGAGAGCGCCGCCGAAATGACCAGCGTAATCGATCTTGCTCCCACCGGGCGCAGTGATGAGCGGAATCAATGAAGGCAGAAGAGTTTGCATCGCTGTCGCCACCATCAGCGTGCGCATCCGGCCCGGCGGGAAATGCCGGCTCGCCAGAGCTGTCGCGGCGAAGAGACCGACGATCCCGCCGGAGGCGCCGACACTAACCAGATCGGCCGGATTGAGCGCCACCGACATCAGCGAACCAGCAATGGCGCTACCGGAAAAAATTGCCGCAAACCAGCCAGAGCCGACATAGCGTTCGAACCGCACGCCAACGATCCATAATGAAATGCAGTTCAGAACGAGATGTTCGAAATTCGCATGCAGAAGCGGCGCGGTAAAAATGCGCAGCCACTCTCCCTCATCGACCGCCGTTCTGAACACGCCGCCGAATTGCACCAGCGTCTCAATCGAAGGCGACCGCGCGGCGCCCGACGAGCCGCTCGTAGCGCCGAGTTCGGCTAAGAAAATCAGGACGAGCAGCGCGGTCAATCCTGCGGTGACATAGGGGAAAGTCGCGGCAGCTTCGCTCTGCGCCTCATGCTCCTGCGCGGCGACATCAGCCTCCCGCGCATGGATCCGCCCCAAAGGTGAATCTTCAGGCCGCGCCGCTTTGGCGGCGTCCACGCGCGCGCTGAAGAGGTCGAGAAATCGCGCCTCGTCTTCGGGTCGCGAATTGAGCGGGATGGCGAAACGCGCCGCCGTCTTCGTTCCGCACAGGAATAGCGTCCAACCAGTGAGGCCTTTCCAGCACATTTCGGCGGCGACATCGGGATAAGGCGTCACAACAAGGATGCGAGCCTCTAGATGTGCAAAATATTCAAAGTTCTGCACGGCGGCCCAGGGAAGAACGCCGTCATAAGCCGCCGGACAAGCAACGCCTTCGTTCGTCAAGATGGCGGTGTCGCGCCCGGATGCGACGAGTCGACGCAAAAGCGCCAGGCCACCCAATCCGAACAAGACGACCGATACGCCCCCAAAGGCCGCTTCCACTCGACCAGACCGTGGATTTAACGACATCTCCAGCCCGATCGCCAAAAAAACAAGGCTGATGAGAAAAAATCGCAACAAGGAGCCACGTGATTCGCGCAGTCTGAGGAATATTTGATCGGCCTCCATCTGCACCGCAGGCGCCGCCTGATGCACGGGTGAAATCATCGCCGCTCATTTCTCTAAATTAAATGACTGACTATCGCTGAAACCGTCGGCTTACGTATAAGCTTTCTTGGGGTTTTGTCACCTTCATAAGCCGCAATAGCCTCAGCAGACCGACCTGACCGGCGTAAATCCGTTGGGATTGACATTCGCGGCGCCCGCATTCGCCAATGCCGTTCGCAGAAGATAAAGTTCGCTGCAAAAAAAAGATGCGACGTTGGCGGCGCAGACAATCGCGCGCTCTAACCGCGGACCTGGGAACCATCTTGCGGCGAACGCCAAGCGTCACCCCAACAATCCAACAATTATTTCGTCCGATTGAGCGAGCCTCCTTCACACAATCGAACCCTCGCGAGAAACTGAAATGAATTTCAGTGCTTGCGCCGCGCTCGCCGGCGCCGGATTGACGCTGCAAGCGGGGCCGCGGTTGAGGCGCCGCCTCCCTCGTCATATTAGACTGAGGTCGATTAGGATTGAGGTCGCCTAGACGCTGACAGCGCCCGGGGGCTGGTGCGAAAGTCCAAGTGGCTGTCCGCGACGAACCCGCCCGCCCGAGCCCCGGAAATCACCCCTGGCGCGCCTTGTAGCGCCGCTGCACCTTGTTGATCACATAGACGCGGCCCTTGCGTCGCACGATCTGATTGGCGCGATGGCGCGAGCGCAGCGATTTCAATGAGTTACGAATTTTCATCGGTCTAACCCCGGCAATGGTGAACTGGCCGGGATACGCCCAGCGCTTCGTTGGCCCCGCCTATGCCCTATTTCGCCCCGGCGATCAAGCCGGGTCGTCCGTTTCCCGCTCAAAAGCGGGCATTGACGAAGACCCGCAAATTCGCGCCTGGCAGCAGCACTTCGTCCTTTCTGAAGGAAACGCTGTTGCGAATGTTCTCGTTGAGGAGATTGTCGCCGACGAGTCCAAGCGTCAGTTCGCGGCCGCGCGGATCGCCTGGTTCGAACAGCATCCGAAAGCTGAGTTCAGCTCTCAGCAGATTGTAGCCCTTTGTCGGCGTTTCATTTGTCGGGTCGATATCGCGCTGGGCGAAGGCGTGCAGAAGGTTGACGCGCGCCAGCCAGTTCATGTCGCGCCAGAACAGGCCGCCGCCGAGCCGAACGGGCGGGACGCGGGGAACGTTGCCGCCGCCCTCGAATGTCGCGCGCACGACGTCAAACTGATGCTCGACGCCAAAAACACCGTCAAACATAGGCGCAACGTCGAGCTGGCTCTGAAACTCGCCGCCGCGAAAGACGGCATTGCGCTGCGCATAGAACGCCTGGCGGAGGTCGCCCTCGCCCTTGAAGGCGCAGCTCGCAATGTCGCTTTCGCAGACCGCGCCGGTGAGATTTCGGAAGATGAAGCCGTCAAAGCGCGTGACATAGGCGGTCGCCTCGAAGCGGAAGGGCCCGATGGGCCGGCGCAGGCCGATTTCGATCGTTTTCGCCCCTTCGATTCCAAGATTGGGGTTGCCGATATCGAAGGTCCCTGTCGCCTCATGTACGCCCCGCGAAAAGAGCTCGGGCGCGCGCGGCGCGCGTTCGACATATTGGGCAGTCAGGCTGGCGACGACGCCTTCCGGCAAATCCTGCAAAAATCCGAAGGCGGCGCTCTTTGGCGTGAAGTTGCGCACGCGGGGGATTTGCGCGCCCGGCTCGATAAGGAATTCGGGCGCTTCGCCGGCGATAAGGAGGTCCGGGAAGGCGCCGGAAACGGTCGCGTGTTCGATGCGCCCGGCAAGCTGCATTTTCGATGTTTCGGTCAGCTTGAACTCATTGAACCAATAGCCGGCGACGCTGCGCGTTCGATTGGGGTCGAAGAGTCCGCCCTCGCGCCCAGGCGCGGTCAGGATCTGATGCATGCCCTGAACGCCGAAGGCGCTGGTCAGGGTCGCGAAGGACAAGTCGACGGGACGAAGCTGCGTTTCGACGCGCGCCTCGAGATCCTTGTTGGTGAAGGTCTGCTGGACGCCGTTGAACCCGTCCTCATTGGCGAGTTCATGGTGCTTGTAGTCGGTGAGCCCCGCCCAGAAGCGGACGGCTTCGATATAGGCCGACGGCGGACGGAATTCGCCCTTGGTCGTCGCGCGGGTCTGGCGAAGCTCGATGCGCGTATTGGTCTCCGTCGGCTCGACGCCGGGGATGTGGTAGCGCGAGTTGAACTGAGTCACCGCGAAGCCGACGAAGCCGCCGTCGAAGAAATAGGAGGCGCCGGCCGAGCCGCCGGCCGATCGCATCGACGAATTCGGCTGCCGTCCAAAAACGGGGGGCGGCGGGTCCGGCGGATAAAGATAGGGATAGCCGGGGATGAGGTAGTCGCTGCTGCGACGGCCGTGGACATCGACGTGGATCGCGACATTGCCGCGGCCGGCGTCGAGCAGGGTTGCGTTCTCCAGCCCGTTATCGACGGTCATCACTGCCCCGCGCGACTCCACGATCGAGCAGCCCTCTGTGTCCGCCGTCGGGATGCGCGCGATACGGCAGGGCAAGGCAGTAGGAATGCGATTGTTCTCGACATTGACGACGCCGCCGATTGCCTGCGACCCCCAGCGTAGCGTGGCGGGCCCGCGCACCACCTCGACCTGGCTCGCGGCGACGGGATCGAGCGGAACGGCGTGGTCCTCGCCGAGTTCCGAAACGCCGCTGTTGCTGATGCCATTTTCCTGAATGCGCACCCGGTAATTGTCGAGGCCGCGCACGATGGGGCGGCTTGCCGCGCCGGGCGCGAAGCTCGATCCGGTGACGCCCGGCTTGGCGAACAGCACATCGCCCAGCGTCGCGCCCGGTGAGCGCCGCAGCTCCCCGCTTGTGACGACGGTCACCGTCGCGAACTGATCGGCGACGATGGGGAGGACGCCTTGCGGCGCCACAGCAGCTTCGCGCGGCTCGGGTCCGCTCGGACGCGCGACGCCGCGGCTGCGCCCGCCGGGCGCTGGCGGCAAATGGGGAGGAGAGACGGTCTTGCTGCGGGTGATCGGACTGACGGCGCCGACTTCGATCGTCGGCAAAGCCTGCTGAGCCGAGGCGCTCGCGCTGACAAGAAACACGGCCGCGCCGGCAATAACGCTTCTCCTCATCGAGGCCCGCTCTCTTTTCGACTATGTTATAACATAACATAGCCAGAGCCGGCTGAAGCCTGTCAATGCGCCTTCGTTCGGCGTGACGACGTCAGCGCCATCTGTGGCCTTCATGCCACAGTTGAGCGGTCAGATAGGTCTCAAACGGTCGCGCGGACTTTTCCGGCGCGATAGTTCTCCCAGCCATGCGCGCGCAGCTTGCAGGCCGGGCATTCGCCGCAGCCGTAGCCCCAATCGAAGCGGCGGCCCCTCTCGCCGAGATAGCAAGTGTGGGTTTCCTCGACGATGAGCCGCACCAGCGCTTCGCCGCCGAGCGATTCAGCCAGCCGCCAGGTTGCCGCCTTGTCGATCCACATCAGCGGCGTATGGATGGTAAAGCCGCGGTCCATGCCGAGACTGAGCGCCTGCGCCATGGCGCGGATGGTCTGGTCGCGGCAGTCGGGATAGCCGGAATAGTCGGTCTCGCACATGCCGCCGACGAGATCGGCGATCCCGCACCGATAGGCGAGCGCGGCGGCGAAGGTCAGAAACAGCAGATTGCGCCCCGGAACGAAAGTGTTAGGCAGCCCGTCGGCGGCGAAAGCGATCTCGGCGTCGCGGGTCAACGCGGTTTCGGAAATGGCGCCGAGCGCCTCGATTGAAATCGTGCGATCCTCGCCAAGCCGCTCGGCCCAAAGTGGCGAGAGCCGCGCGAGGCCGTCGCGCAGCCCCGCCCGGCGCGAAAGTTCGACGCGATGGCGCTGGCCGTAATCGAACCCGACGGTCTCGACGCTCTCGAAGCGCGACAGCGCCCAGGCGAGGCAGGTTGTCGAATCCTGCCCGCCGGAAAACAGAACAAGCGCCGAGGCGCCTTGAGTCGCGAGGTCGTTCGTCATCGTCTAATTTGCGTCATCTGCTGAAAGCGCGACGCCGTCCTCGCCCGTCGCCATTAAGTCGCCCATGTCAGAACCCGGAACGAGACCGATATGCTGCTCTATAATACGCCGCTCGCGCCCAATCCCAGGAGGGTGCGCATTTTTCTTGCTGAAAAGAACGTCACGATTCCCATGCGCGACGTCAATCTCATGGCGCATGAGCACAAGAACGAAGCCTATTCGGCCGTCAACGCGCTTGAGGAAGTCCCGGCGCTCGTTCTCGACGACGGCGCCGTGCTCACGGAATCCGTCGCCATCTGCCGCTACATCGAATCGCTTTATCCAGAGCCGCCGCTCTTTGGGCGAGACGGACGCGAACAGGCCTTCGTCGAGATGTGGCAGCGGCGGGTGGAATTCCGCCTGTTCGCGCCGGTGGCGCTCGCCTTTCGTCACAGCCATCCGGCGCTGGCGCGGCTCGAGTCGCCGCAGAGACCGGAATTCGCCGAGCTTCAGCGGCCGCGCGCGCAGCAGATGATGCGTTTTCTTGACCAGGAACTCGCCTCGCGGCGCTTCATCGCCTCCGACGATTTCACCATCGCCGACATCACCGCCATCGTCGCGATGGATCTGACAAAGTTCGCGCGCGTCGAAATCCCACCGGACTTGCCGCATCTTTCGCGCTGGCGGGCGGAAGTCTCGGCGCGTCCGAGCGTCGTCCCCTAAATGAGCCGGCGCGTCTCAGCTTTGACGCTCGACGCAGTCGCGGCGCGCATCCGCGCCTGCCGCGTCTGCGTCGAGACGCCCATGGGCGAGAGGCTGCCACATGAACCGCGGCCGGTGTTTCGCGTCTCGCCCACTGCGCGGCTTCTCTTGGCGAGCCAGGCGCCCGGCAATCTCGTCAATCAGACCGGCGTTCCCTTCAACGATCCTTCCGGCAATCGGCTGCGCGACTGGATGGGCGTCGACCGCGACACCTTCTATGACGCCTCGCGCATCGCCATCGCGCCGATGGGCTTTTGCTTCCCGGGGAACGACGCCGCGGGCGGCGACCTGCCGCCGCGTCCTGAGTGTCGCGCCCGCTGGCACGACTTGCTGTTCGCGGCCCTGCCGCAGATCGAAACGGTCATCGCCATCGGCAGATATGCGCAGGACTATCACTTCGCGCGCCTCGGCCACGCTCTGCCCAAGGGTGCCGGCGTCTCGCAGATCGTCGCGCGCTGGCGTGAATTCCAGAACGCTCGGCCGCTGATCTTCCCCCTCCCCCATCCGTCCTGGCGCAACACGGGCTGGCTGAAGCGCAATCCCTGGTTCGAAGCGGAAGTCCTGCCGGCGGTTCGCGCAGAGGTCGCGCGGCTCGTGAAAACGTGAGACAAGGCCGCGTGACGAGAGTTCTCATCGGAGACGCCGCGCGCCGAGTCGAGATCGGCGACGACCTGCCCTTAACGCTGATCGCCGGCCCCTGCGCGCTCGAAAGCGCCGACATGGCGCTCGAAGTCGCCAGCGAACTCGCCCAGCTCGGCAAGCGGCTGAACATCGGCGTCGTCTTCAAGGCGTCCTTCGACAAAGCCAACCGCACGAGCGGCGTCTCGCCGCGCGGCGTCGGCCTCGACGCCGCTCTGCCGATCTTCGCCGAGGTGAAGAAAAAGACCGGCCTGCCGGTGACGACCGACGTGCATGAAACATGGCAATGCGCGCCCGTCGCCGAGATCGTCGACCTCTTGCAGATTCCCGCCTTCCTGTGCCGTCAGACCGATCTCATCGTCGCGGCGGCAAGGACGGGGCGCCCGGTCAACATCAAGAAGGGACAGTTCCTCGCGCCGTGGGACATGGTCCATGCTGTCGAGAAGGCGCGCGCGGCGGGTGGGGGCGGCGTGCTCGTCACCGAGCGCGGAACGAGCCTGGGCTATAACGCCCTCGTCGCCGATATGCGCGCGCTGCCGATCTTGAAGGAAACGACTTGCGCGCCGGTTATCTTCGACGCGACGCACGCCGTCCAGCAACCAGGCGGTCATGGCGCGTCATCGGGCGGCGAGCGGCGCTTCGTCTCGACGCTCGCCCGCGCCGCGGTCGCCGTCGGCGTCGCCGGGCTTTTTATCGAGACCCATCCCGATCCGGGCGCAGCCGTCTCCGACCGCGAAACGCAAATCCCGCTCTCCGAACTTGGCGCGCTGATGGAGGAGCTTCTCGCCTTCGACAGGCTGGCGAAAGGGCGACGCTGATATCAGTCGCGCCTAGAGTTCTCATTTGGGACAGGCCAGGCCTGATCGGAGATAGCCAAGCAGGCGCGCCGGATGAATGTCATCTTCGCTTCTCCCTCGCCGGCCGCGCTGATCACCGCCGCCGCATCCGACAGCGCGCGGCGCAGATGCTGTCTGTCATCCTGTCAGACTGACGGGCGTTTCTTTTACGAGAGATCAGACCGCGCGATGATTGACGCGGATGAGGTCGCGCCAAACCGCGAAGTCAATTCACTTTGAACTCGCCGTTAAGGAGCTTCATCTCAGCAGGCTTGATGAGGTTTGAATGCGCCACGATGACCGAATGGAGCGGACCATCGAGGCTGCGCATCCAGAAGTTGAGAAATTTGCGCAGCTCTGGGAAGTCCGGATGGAGATCATACTCCTGCCAGATATAAGATTGGATGATCTTCGGATAATCGGGCAGACCATAGAGAATATTCGCCGTCGTCAGGCCGTAGCCTTCGAGCTGCAGACGGAAGCCGCTGGACGCCATGCCCTTCTCCTCGGCGGTTCGATTCGCCCCAGATTAGGAGCAAATCTTCCGAGGGCAAGCGCTTTGGAAGGTAAAGCCATTCAAAAACAATGTGCTGGTAGCAGACCGGGCTGAGTGCCAGATCCGTGCGCGTTCAGATATCGTCGCGCCCAAAGTTTGGATGTTCGCGCGCGTCCCGCTCCCTGCGCCTTCAAAGAGACGGCGCAGCTTTGCGCGTCAGATCGTCTCCGTAGCGCCCATGCCCAGCTGATGCGGAGCCAGTCTTGCCTGGCCCCGCGCCGAACGAAAACAGCCGATCAGAACTCTGCTGATTCGTAGCTGGTGATTTCCATGCCGACGCAGATTTCGATGAGAGTGGGTTGCGACCATGCCATGGCGTTGCTCCTCCAGATTCCCTGTCCGCCAAGACGGCGGTTCCGATCAAGAATAGTGAGTGGCGCGCAGCTTTTCACCTTCAAACTTGCGTCATGCACGCTTCCGAAATTTCCCGATCGCCGGCGGGAGGACTTGTTTCAGCTGGATCAATCGCCCTCGTCGCGCAGCGGAAGCGACACAATGATCCGCGTGCCGCCCGACTCGGGTTTTTCGAGCCGTTGCGCGCCGCCAAGCGCGCGCACGCGCTCATTCATGCCCAGCAGACCCATGCCGGGGACGAAGCGTTCGGCAATGCCAACGCCGTTGTCCTCGATCGTGATCATAAGTTGTGGCGGCGCTTCTCCCTCGAACTCATGCGAGTCCGCGGACGCGTCCAATCCGAATTCCAGCGTTACTTCGCCCTTGTTCGCGCCGGAATGGCGGAAAATATTGGTGACGCCTTCCTGCACCACGCGATAGGCGGCGAGCGCCGTCTCCTCCTCGAGCGGAGAAAGATCGTGGCGAACGACAAGCCGCAGATCGACCTTGGGATGGGCGAGCGCCCATGACGCGAACAGCGCCTTCAGCGCCGGCTCCAGCCCCAGCTCCTCGAGACCCTTTGGCCGCAGCCGGTCGAGCAGACCGCGAAAGAGCGCCTGAAGCGACTCGCTGGCCTTGTCGATCGTCAGGCTCATCTGCCTTAAACGGCCGATATCTGGCGATGGGCAGGAGACGAGCTCCTGCAACGTCGCCGAGGTGGCGCGTATCGAAAACAGGCAGGGACCCGCCTCGTCATGCAGATCGCGGGCGATGTCCTTGCGCTCCGCTTCCTGCACTTGAATGAGTCTGTCGACGAGTTCGCGGTTTTCCTGCCTGACGCGATCGAGGGTCGCGCCAAGCGAACTCAGCGCCGCCGCTATCGATCTGAATTCGGTCGCCCCGCTGAGGGACAGGCGAACGCCGCTCATGCCCGCCTCCAATTGCGCCAGGCCTGATTTCAGCGCGTCGAAGGGCGAAAGCGAGTGACGCAGGAACAGAAGAACCAGCGTCAGGAAGACAATGGTGACGGCCAGGCTGATCGACGCAAGCCAGAGCATGTCCGACCAGATTTCTCCGAGTTCATCGAATGGATTGGAGATCACCACGATATTGCTGTAAGCGCGCCCGCCGACGATCACAGGGATCGTCATGACCCGCGGCGCGGCGCCGACGAGTTTCACGAACCATTCCGGAACGTCGCGATCGGAATGGCGGATTTTTTCCAGCCAGTCCTTGGGCGGGGTCTCGTTGGCGGCGAGAATCTCGACATCCGAATGGCGCAGATTGCCGAGCGACGCATAGAGACGCTGCAGCGCCGGCCCCGGATCTTCATTTTCGGGAAGATTTGCTATCGTTGCCAAGACAACTTCCCGCATCAATCTGAGATTGCTTCCCGCTTCGGCGCGCACGCGCGGTCCGGCGTGAAGCAGCTGAATCGCAAGATTGATGAGCAGAGTCGCGACGAGAACGACGCCGATCAACCATCCCAGCCTGGCTTTAAGCGAAATGCCGCGCATGATGAGCGCCCTCGTCCGCCATCCCGTGCTTTGCCATTGACGATCGCTGACGATCGATTGACAAGACTGGCGGTTCCCACAACATAAGTTTTGGCTCCTAAACAAGCGAAAAATGAATGCGCGTTCTCATCGTCGACGACCATCCCATGGTGATTGAAGGCTGCCGCGGCATGCTTTCGGGACAAAAAGACATCGAAGTGTTCGAAGCGCACAACGCCGACGAGGCTCTCGACGTCTACGCCGCTAGAACGCCCGATGTCGTGGCGCTTGACATCAATCTGCCTGGCGTTTCGGGCTTCGAGCTGCTGCGCCGAATTTTAAAGCGCGACGCGAACGCCAAGATCATCGTCTTCACCATGAACGACGATCCGGTATTTGCTGCGCGCGCGATAGAGGGCGGCGCGCGCGGCTATGTCGCCAAGAGCGAGGACCCGCGCGCTTTCATCAAGGCGATCCGCGCGGTGGCGGAGGGCGAGCGCTATCTGTCGAACGCCTTCGCGCTAAAGCTCGCCTTCGCCGATCAGAGCCGCGCCGGCAACCCTCTCGACGCCCTGAACGGTCGCGAAATCGAAATCCTGCGCAATCTCGCTGACGGCAAGGACATGACGGAGATCGCGCATATTCTGAAGGTTTCCTACAAGACCGTCGCGAATAACTGCATTTTGCTGAAGCGCAAGCTCGGCGCGCGCTCAAAGGCGGACCTTCTGCGCATCGCCGTCGAAAACAAGGTGGCGATGAAGCTCGTTTAGGCCCGCTATCTGAATTGCCTTTGGGTTCCATAGCGCGAAGCGAGCATGTGCAGCGCCTCGTCGCGTTCAATTCCGCTATGGCGCAAATTGTAATAGTGCTGGCAAAGCTCGCCATAGGTCTGCTTTTGTCCCGCCGCGGCCGCGACGTCGACAAGAGAGCTGATCAGTTGCGCGAAGCCCTCGGGACGGCCGTCCGCAGCCAGCATCTCGCCGACCTGAGCAGTGCGGTTCGCCAGCATGCGAGCGGACTCCAGGAAATGCGCCCGCGCCGAAATCAGCGCCGTGCGTATGCGCTCCACCGCAGGATCCCGTTCGCTGACAGCGTCGCCGGCTTCGCGCCGAGCGAGCCAGAGCGCAGGCTCCGTATGATCTGTGGCGCGCAGCCAGATTTCTGCGCCGTTGCCGCGCTCGGGCTCGACCATGTCGTCGGGTTCGGCGCTGCGCTTCTCTCCGCCGCAGGAGGCGAGAAGCACACAGGCGCAAGCGACGATGATTGCTCCACGAAACCGCATCGCCGCGGTTATTTCCCTTCCACTTTTTTCTTCAGGCCTTGGAGACCGTTGCGCAGGAAGCTCGACATGGCGGTACGCGCCGCGTCATCATTGAGGTTTTCCGGCGGCTCGTTGCTGGTGTCGCCGCGATAGAGGCGGCCGCGCCATTTCACCATGCTCTCGCCCTGCGGCCCGGGCTCGACCGTGAAAGTCAGCGAATAGGAACTCGCCGGCATGGCATCGAGATTGGGATCGGACATGCGCCAGGAAAGTTTGAACGCCGCCGGATCGATTTCGTCGAGCCCTTCCTTGAGAACGCCGCCCTTCTTGAGGGTCACTTCACGTTCCGCGCCCGCGGCGTCGCCGCTGGTCGCCTTGACCGATTGAACGTCAGGATGCCAGTTCGCGAGCCCGTCGAACTTCCCGGCGACGGCCCACACGGCCTTGGGATCGGCGGCGATAACGATGGACTCATCGACCTTGATCGGCGTCGGCCCATGCGCGAGCGCCGGCGCGCACATCAGAAGGGCGAAGAGCCCCAGCAACTTTTTCATTTGGATCTCCCTGGTTGCGGATAAATGCTGAAGAGCGCGACTTTTCGCGCCTGAACGAAAGCCTGGGCGATCGATGGGCCGGCTGAAGCAAGAAAGGTGAAGAGCGCCGCCGCTGCGCCGAGGAAGGGAGTTAGATCGACTGCGGCCTGGCGCGTCCGGACAGATGCGACAGCGGCATAGTCGCTCCGCAGCCGCTTTCCGTCTTCGAGATACGCGTAAGCCAGTCCGGTCTTTTCGGCGAGCGAACGCAGATAGTCTTCCTTCACGGAAGAAAGATGCTCGACGCCGACCGCCACGGCCGCGCCAAAGGGCGCGTTACGCGCATTATAGCCCTCGCGCCGCTCGGCGCCTTCGGGCGGCAGACCGAAGCGACTCTCATGCGGAACCTCGTCGACGCCGAGGAAGCCGATCTCACGGCCTCGATCGTCGAATTTCGGAATCGGAGAAAGCGAATGGCTGCCGACGCCGACAATGAGGCCGCGCACCTCGCCGGCGCGGCCTTCAAATGTCGGCGCGCCACGGGGAGGGATCGGCGGCGCCTCCTGCCCGTCAGTGAAGAACACAAGATCGCTTTTCAATTCCCGCGCCAAATCGATGGCGCGAAAGAGACCGGCCGATATGTGACTGTCGCCTTCCCAGGCCATGCGCCAGTCGAGCGCCTCGGTTGAAGCCTCGATCGGGGCGAAATCGACGCAGACGTCGATCGGCTCGAACAACAGAAATGTTCTGCGTTCGCTGAAGATCGCGAGGCCGACATGCGAAGAACAAGGCAGTTCGGCGAGCATCTCGCGAAGCGCCGTCTTCACCGCGTCGAGCCGGCTGACTGGCCGGCCGCCCGCCGAGTAATCACGAACATTCATGCTGCCGGTGATGTCGATGACGGCAAGAAGGTCGAACGACGGACGCCGAGTCGTGATCCTTGGCGCAACGAAGGCGGCGATGAGCGACAGCATCGCCAATAAAAGCAAGATGAGCCGCGGATCGCGTATGTCCGGGCGCATCACGGAAGCCCCTTTGGCTTGCCGGGAATATCGGTCCACAGTTTCTTGGGATCGGCGCTCAATTCATCGCCGCTCTTTCGTTCGAAATCGGGAAAGTCTCGGACCAGTCGCGCGGCGACGTCCAGATTAAATTTGGCGTCCCAATAATCCGGCGCGAGTTGCAGCGCGCGGCGATATTCGCGCTTGGCGAGGTTGACGAAGGGATTCGCCGCATCGACTTCGGTACGTTCAATCAGATCGAACGCCTTGCGCAGAAGGGCGTTCGCCAGGAGGTAATGTCCACGCGCGTGCAAGTCTGCGCTTCCGCTTTGATCGAGTGCCTCCACCATCGCGCGCGCACGATCGATTTCGCCACGCTTCGCAAGAAAGCCGATGTGGGCAAGAAGCGACTCTGGCCCGGCGTTCGCATCGACGGCGATGTCGCGGCCCTGCCGAAGCGCTTCGATGGCGTCATTGGCCTCGACCGCGCGGCGCCAATCGACGAGCGATGCCGCCATCGCCAGGACAAGCGCGAGGCAGAGCGCGACGAGAAGCGACGATCGCGTCTCACGCCAGAGCGCCGTGGCTCGATGGCGCAAGCGCGCCGCGCGAATGGCCAGAGGCGTCACAGCGCGCCGCCTTTGGCGTCCAGTCCGACCTGGGCGAGCTTTGCGGCGACGAGTATCGCTGTAGCGATGAGCGCCAACGCGAAAGCCAACGCGCTCAGATCCTTACGAGGCAGTCTTTCGACGTAGCGGACGGGAGGACGTTCGAGCTTGTCGATCTGTCTCAACGCCTCCTCTGTTTCCTCGGCGCTTTCAACCTCAAAGGCCCGGTAGGGGACCCCGAGGGACTTGAAGAAGAGATCGAGATGGCGTTCCGGCGCAGCCTGGGGCGACTCATCATCGCCAGACGGTTGACCGGAAATGCCGCTACTGCCCTCGGTGCGCAAGAACAACCAGTAGAGGCTGACATTGGTCTTGCGGAATTCCGCTTTCAGATCGTCACGCATCTTCGGATCGATGACGCCGGCGCCGTCGGATATGAGCAGGACAGCGCGAGAGAGATTGGCCTCGCTGGTCTTGAACATCGATAGCGCCATCGCCAGGCCGCGGGCGATATTGGTATAGTCGAGGCCGGGTCGATCGATGGCGTCGATTGCGGCTTTGGTGGCTTCGATATGATCCGAAATCGGCGTCACCAGCATCGGCGCCGTCGAAAACGCCGCGACGCCGACGAGATCGTGACCACGCGCCTCGACAAAGCGTTTGAGAATGCGCTTCGCCGCAGCGGCCTTCGACTCTTCGCCTCCAAACGGCGTTCGCCCAGCGAAGGTCTCGTTCATGCTGCCGCTGCGGTCGATCAGCATGACGATCTGCGCGCCTTCGGCGAAACGCTCCACTTCCGCGCCCGAGATATGGGGACCGGCCGCGCCGAGCAGGCTCGCGCCAATCGCGAAAACGCCGCTCAGTTTCAGGATATTGCCGACAAGAACGGAAAGATCGTCGGCCGGCGCTGATAAAAGCGAGGGTAGCGTCGTGTCGCGCAGGGGTGACCGCAGAAAGGGGATTAGCGCCAGCGGCGCCAACAACAGCGCCTCGATGTGATCGAAGCCGAGAGCGTTCATCCCGAGCGCTCCAGCCTGGCGAGCGCGCTGACGAATTGCGCGAGCTGCTCGGCGCGGAAATCGTTGCTCGACTGCTGGCCGCTAAAGAAGCGCTCCTTCGAGGCTGCAAAGAACCGCTCGAAATCGTCCCGCAGCGGCGCGAATTCCGGACGTCTCAGCAGAAAGGCGGGAAGATCGGCCGAAAGCAGCGTCGCGCCGTTAGCTCTATCGAGCGCGCGATGCACCGACTGGGTCAGAGCGCCAAAATCAACGCCGCCGGACGCGATGCGCTGAGCCGAAAATTCATTCGCAAGCGCCGAGAAGACGCGCGCCTTACGCATTTGGAAAGGCGGCCATGCGCGGTCGCGCGCAACGAGAATGAGCGCCAGCAGGGCCGCGGCGCCTGCGCCGATTGCGAAATGCCGCGGCGTCGCTTCGTCAACGAAGGCCGCCGAACCGTCCGGCCGCATATAATCGGTCGCCTCTTCCTGCTTTTGCGGCGTAATCTCACGCAAAGGCGAGACGCCGACGCGCCACGCCGGAACCTTAACGGTCTCTGCGCCTGCGGCGGTCAAGAGAGTGAGATCGAATCCAGGAATTTCAATCTCTCTTACATCAAGCGCGACATAGAAATTCTGATAAGTGAGATCGAGACGCCACAAGCGCGCGCCGTTTTCGGAAGTCTCATGCAACTCGACGTCTCGAAGATCGAGCGAGCCGCTGAGCGCGCCGGCCTTCGGCAGGGAAGCGCGCGAAAGCGTGGCGTTCGCAGGACTCGAGACGTCGACGCGCGCATGGATGAGATCGCCGACAAAATAGCCGAACGGGCGCGCCGAGCGGATGCGCACTGCAATGTCCTGCGCGAAGGCGGGAAGCGTGGCGAAGAGCGCGAGGGCGAAACATGCAATGCGCATCGCGCGCCTCACGCCGCCGTCAGCCGAATGCTGAGATCGACGGGATTCAAGGCATCCCTTATGTAAATCGGCGCACGACTGCGCAGCGACGCGAGACGGGCAAGACTTCGCCGGCGCGCCTGCTCTGCTTCTATCCAGCGCCGCTGGAGCGCGGGTCTCATCAGCAGCAGTCGCCGGCGTCCGCTCTCGCTGTCGCGAAGCTGCAGCAGGCCCCATTTTGGCGGCGCCACCTCGGCGGAGTCGACGAGAACGAGCGGCGCGACATCGTGCAGCGCCAGCGCATCGAGCGCCTGCTCGATAAGCCCCTCGGACCAGCGAAAATCCGAAATGAGAAACACGAGCCTGCGGGTTGCGCCAAGAGCCGCAGCGGCGGCAAGCACGCCCTTGGCGCTCGATCCGTGGGGCGTTTCGGCGCTCAGCCTTTCGACGGCGGCGAGCGCGGCTCTTCTGGAACGCGTCGCGGGAAGCGACGCTCCTTCGATCATGGCATGTTCGAACGCAAACAGGCCAAAGCGATCGCCGACGCGCGTCGCCGAATAGGCCAGCGCCGCGCACAATTCGACCGCGACGCGAAACCTGTCGGCGGCGCCGACGAAACCCATCGAGGCTGAGAGGTCCACGAGCGCACAGACGTCGATCGCGGTTCTTTGCTCGAAGCGGCGCACATAGGTTGCGCCGAACGGATCGCGCAGCGTCGCGCGAACGTCAATACGGCGCGCGTCCGGATAGCGCATGAAAGGCGCCTGATCGCGAAAGACTCCGAATCCGCCGACTTCACTCGACGTATGGGCGCCGACGTGATTTGCGGCGAAGCGTCCGCGCGGCCGATAGAGGATGTCGATGACGCGGCTCATGGAACCGGCGTCGCGTCGAAAGCCGCGTGACACAGGCTCTTGACGATGTCGTCGCCGCGCAACGCGTGAATCGGATCGACGAAAATGCGGTGGGCCATGACTTCGATGAACACGTCGCGCACATCTTCCGGAATAAGATAATCGCGCCCCTCGAGCCAGGCCCGCACGCGCGCGGCGCGCGCTAGCGCCGCCAGCGCACGGGGGCTCGCGCCACCCTTGATGAGACTGCCGACGTCGACATCCGGAAGCGACACGCCGGCGGAGTTCGGCTTGACGAGGGCCCGCCAAAGATTCAGCACATAGCGTTCGAGCGCCTCGCTCGAATTCACTTCAGTCTGAATCGCGCGCGCGACTTCGGGAATTTTGCGATAGTCGAGTGAGCCTGGCTTGACTCGTTCAAGAAGCGTTTCCGTATCATAGTACGCCGGATCGAAGACAAGTCTGCGGCGCGCGTCTTCGTCGTCCGGCGTCGCCATGGGAATTTCCATGAAGAACCTGTCCCGGGCGGCCGCCGGCAGTTCGAATGTCTCTTCGCGCTCCACCATGTTCCGGTCGGCGAACACGTTCAGAAAGGGAAAGTGATGCACGCGATTGAACGCGAAGACGCTTCGCTCGGCCATCAGCCGCAGTAAAAGCGAGTGAACCTGCGGGCGCGCGCGATTGATTTCGTTGAAAAAGAAAACCGGCAGCGTTTCCGCCAGGCGCAGCAGCTCGGCGGGATCGACGCGGGGGCGACCGTCGTCGCCGAGATAGGTGTGATAGAGAAGGTCGCTGGGCATCATGTCGACCGTGCCCTCGACACGGACGAAATCGCCGCCGAGCGCCCGCGACACTGAGCGCAGCAGCGTCGTCTTGCCGACTCCCACATCACCTTCGATCAGCACATGCCCGCGCGCGAAAATGCAGATCGTTACAAGCCGAATGACGCGCGCCTGCCCGAGAACGGCTTTCTGAATTTCCCGCTCGAACTCAAGGGCGCGCTCGCGCCAATCGGCGAGCTTCTCGACGATGGGGAACGTATCGTTCAAGGCCTGACCTTAGCCCGACAAAAAGAAGAGCGGCCACGATCTCGGGAACGGGGCCGATGCGCCGTTGTCGAATGCGCCGGCTCCAGATCGTGGCCGCTAGATTCATCGCGCTCTTATCGCGATGAAACCTATTGAGCGATCTTGCTCACGTCATATTCCCACTTGCCGGTCTTCTTGAAATTTTCGACCCGCTTCTTGTTACGCTCTTCCATACCCTCGATCGACGCCTGTTGCTTGGCGATCTCCTTGGGGTCGTGCTTGGGGTCATATTTTGACCCCTCAACCTTGTCCGGGAAGCCGGGCTTGGGCTCCCAGCAATTGCCAGGCGCCTTGCACTTGGTGCCGTCATAGGCGAGGGCGCCGCCCGCGCCGAACAAAATGCCGACGGCGAGCGCCGCGGCGAAATGCATCTTACGCATCCCAGTTTCCTCCCTTTGCGAGGCCTGCGCCTCGATGTTTGCGCCCCCGGCGACGGCGGCGTGAAAACTACTTCGCCTTTGGCGGGCATTTGCCGGGCGGATTGTCCGGCAGCGTCTCATGGCCAGCGTAAGGCTTGAACTGCTTGCGCTGCTCGGCGGTGAGCCAAGTCGCCTTCTCTGGCGCGTCCTTGAAGAGATGGCGGATCCAGGCCATTACCTTCAGCATCTCGTCGAGCGTAAGGTTTTCGTACTGGGGCCCCATGGACGCCTGCGCGCCGCCATAGATCGTCGAGAAGAAGCCTTCGTCGGTTTCGTTCTGCGGATAGGTCCAATAGGCGTCGTTAAGACCTGGGCCGATCTTTCCTTCGGCAAGGTGGCCATGACAGCCTGAACAGGCGGAAAGGAAGATTTGTTCTCCCTGTTTGAGGCAGCTTACGTCCTCGTTATAGGGATTCTTTCCGCTCGCCATGAATTGCTTGACGCCTTCGGTGTCCCTTCCTTCGGGCAGCGCATCGTCGAACTTGAGCACTTCGCCGGTGATGGTGTTGCGGAACGTGATCCCTGCGGTCTGGGCGATGGCGCCGAGCGCAATGAGGCTCGCCGCAACGCCGATGAGATAGACCGAAACGCTTCCTTTTCTTATCGACACTTAGTTCTCTTCCTGCTTTTGTTGGCGCGCCGCGCATCTATTGGGTGACGGGCAGAAGGGGAACGCCTTCCGCCTTGAGGATTTCGTCGATCTGTGGCCGCGCAGCGACAAGCGCCTGGTCGATTTCCGACAGCAAGGCCTTGTCGTCGCGTCGCACCGCCACCGATTGATCGAAGCGCTGCGGCACTTTTCCGCCGCTGCTCTTCGTGGCGTCGTCTTCGATCAGCGTCATCCGGAGAGGGATCGTCGAGGATTTGACGTAACGCGCAACGTCCGGCGCGAATCCGACCGCGATATCGGCCGACCCGCTCACCACCTCGCCGACCATGCGGGCGGGATCGATCTGCGTATATTGGTTGCGCGGCGATTTGAAATTCACCAGCGAATAGAGATAGGCCATGTTGTCTTCATACTGGCCCATGTCCTTGAGCAGCAGTTCGCCGGGAGAGCCGAAAGCGACGACGATGTGGCCAAGCTTTTTCAGCCGTGCGTCTGACCATGACTTTACGTCGAGGTCGCGATCGGCGCGGCTGACGAAGACGTAGCCGGTCCGATAGTACGGCTTCGAGCTCGCCACGCGCGGGTCTCCCGTGTCGAGGCCGATGATGACGTCGCAGAGCTTCTTGTCGAGGTAATCGCGCACGAGATAGATCGCCGGCCGCTGCGACCATACGAACTGCGCCTTGCGCTTCATGGCGTCGGCAAGCGCAACGCCGATCTTGTTTTCGAGACCCGATCCGTCTTCCATCGACAGCGGCGGCTGATTCTTCGCCGCGCAGATCCGAAGCGTATTGGGATCGGCCGGCTGCGCCTGCTCTGGCGTCGGCGAAGGCGCCGCATTGGACACAGCGTCGCTGGAGCCGCCAAAGGACGCGCCATTCGCGCCGGCGCTCGCGAAAGCCATGACGAGCGCGCCGCTGAGACCGAGAGATAAGCGAGTGATCCGCGACATTGTTATATTCCGTGATCATTTCGATAGCCTGCCCAGACGCACGGGGGCGCGTCCGAGCAGGCTTCTCGCAGCCGCCCAAGGCGGGGAGAGATCGATGGAGCGACAGGCGATCAGTTCGCCTTGTATTCGCCTACGCTTAGATCGTCGTAGGGGCTCTTGCCATCAAGCGAGAACACCATCACGCCGCCGCCCATCTGGGTGTAGTTGGCGAGCTGCTTGAAGGCGCCGACCGCGCCGAGACCGGCCGTCGGATCCTGGAGGTCGAACACGAGACCAACGCCCGGCCAACCGCCAACGCCGTACATGATGGCGACATATTCGACGCCCTTGTGCTGATAGACGATCGGATGGCCGATGACGCCCGAGGGGAGTTTGAACTTCCACAGCAGTTCGCCGGTGTCGCTATGGCGCGCCTTGATGAAGCCGTCGAGCGTTCCGTAGAACACCACATTGCCGGCGGTCGCGGCGGTGCCGCCCCAGACGGCGAAGCGCTCCAACTTCTCCCATTTGAACTTGCCGGTGATGGCGTTGTAGGCCTTGATCTGACCGAGGCCTTCACCCTTCTGGCGATCGCCCTTCGGACCTGGATACATGTTCAGCGTCGCGCCGACGAAGAACTGACCCGCGCGGTAGGGAAGCATGAAGGGCTCCCAGTCCATGCAGATATGGTTCACGCCGAGGAAGAACAGCTCCTTGGTCGGATCGTAGGAGTCGAGACCCTGGTTGTGATAGCCCATCGCCGACGGACAGACGTCCTTGGCGAGGTGATCCATGCGCGTGCCATATTCCGGATCCCGCACCGGCAGGCCGCTCTTTAGATCGACCTTCTTGAACACATTGACCGTGTCGTCGATCTTGTCGGCGGAGATCAGCGTGCCGTCGGTGCGGTCGAGCGTGTAGACGATGCCGTTGCGGTCAGGGTGGGTCAGCAGCTTGCGCGGCTTGCCGTCCTTGTCCTTCTGCTCGCTGAGCATCATGAAGTTGATGCCGGCGTAGTCCCATTCGTCGTGCGGCGTCTTCTGATAGCCGAACTTCGCCTCGCCCGTGTTGAGATCGCGACCCCAGATGGTCATGGTCCACTTGTTGTCGCCGGGACGCATGGTCTCGTTCCACGGCGCCGGATTGCCGCTGCCGTAATAGACGAGGTTTGTGCCCGGGTCATAAGCGAACCAGCCCCAGTTGGTGCCGCCGCCGATCTTCCAGGCGTCGCCTTCCCAGGTCGCGGTGCCGAGGCCCTTCTGGCCGTAATGCGGATTGGCCTTGTTGAAGTCATCGCCGATCAGCACGTCGGAGTCCGGACCCGTCGCATAGGCGCGCCACTTCTGCTCGCCGGTGCGCACGTCATAGGCGGTCATGTAGCCGCGCACGCCAAGCTCGGCGCCCGAGCTGCCGATGAGCACAATGTCCTTATAGATGTGAGGCGCAACGGTCAGCGTCGATCCGACCTTGAAATCGGAGTTTTCAATCTTCCAGTATTCCTCGCCGGTGTCGGCGTTCAGCGCGACGACGTGGCCGTCAAGCAGCGTCTTGACGATAAGCGAGGGCGTCTTGCCGTCGCTGGGCCAGTAGGCAAGACCACGATTGACGATGTCGCAGCAGGCGACGGCGCGCGCAGCGGCGTTCTGCTTGGGCTTATGCTGCCAGAGAATACGGGTCGGGTCATCGAGGTTGAGCGCAAACGTATTGTTGGGGAAGGACGTATGAACATACATTTTGCCGTCGACGACGATCGGCGAACCCTCATGGCCGCTCAGCAGACCGGTCGAGAACGACCAGGCGACCTTCAGATTCTTGACGTTGTCCGCATTGACCTGGGTCAGCGTGCTGTAGTGGTTGGAGCTGTAGTTCTTGCCCTGCATCGCCCAGTTGTTTTCGCTCTTCGTCAGAGATTCGAGCTTGTCTTCGGCGACTGCGGCGGACATCGTCACGACCGGCGCCGCGAGCAGCACGGACAATAGGGATACGGAATTCAGCAGTTTCCTCATGGACGAGTCCTCCTGCAACATCGCCCGGACGCCTTTACGGCTTCTTGGACGGCGACGTCGCCCCGCAGATAGACGGCTAGAAATGCGCCGTCACGGTTTTTCACGGTCGCTTGTTCTCGCTGCGCGTCGGCGCAAATTCGAGAGACGATCCGCGGGCATATAAGTTTAAGCGCAAGTCCGAGTCTTCACGATTTATCGGTAATGTTCCTCGGGAAGAAATGGTATGCCTACTCCCGATACGTCCCGACGGCCGAAGCCTTGACGCAGAGTCGCAGGCAGATTTTGTTGAGGACCATCCTCTCCGCTCCGCCACGAGATCGAATGTTGGAAGCTTTTGCGCGAAGGAATTCGCCTGCGTTAAATCGATACGCGTCGTTTCGACTCGGCCGCGGCTCATTCGCCGTTCGGCGCGCCGTCGCGCTGGTCGCGCTGATGCTGATCGGCGCGGCGCTCGCGCGCATTGGCGGACCGACCGCTCACGCGGCGCTCTATCCAGACGACAGGCGAAAGGCGATGACGGAAGCCGACGCGGATCGCTTTTCCGGCGCCGGCGTGCTGATGTGCTACTCCGACTATGGAACGCTTGAGCGCGCGGCGGCGGCCTGGCTCATCGCTTCCCAAGATCTCGTCGTGTTGAACGCGCACAACTTCGTCGACCGACGCCTCGTCCCAACGCATCCGGTGACGGATTGCTTCTTCAGGATCGCAGGCGGGGACTATTATTTCGATGAAGACAGCCTTCGCGTCGGCGCATCCGTCGAGTCGAAAAGTCTGCATATCACCGACGACTGGGCGCTGCTGCGGCTGCTGCAGCCGACGCCCGAACGCGTGAAACCTCAGCCCGCGCCAGATGTCAGCGATATTGTCACCGGAGCGCGATTGAAAGTGGTGATGGTCTCGCCGGCCGGACACTCCAACACGCGCCTCGCCGCCACAACAGAGTCATGCGACATCTACCGGGTCGACGAACCGACCGAAGGTCACGTGCGGCGCGCGCGTCACGACTGCAACGACGGCTATGGCGGCTCGGGCTCGGGCATCTTTACCGAAGACGGCCGTTTGATCGCCATGCACAGCGCTTCGCTCGACATGAATCAGAAGCGGCCGTTCGACGTTGAGACGCATTACGGCTCGGCGATGCTTTTCGAAGGCGAACTCGCCGCGGCGATCCGCGACGCGGCGACGAAGCCGCGCTAGCTCATTCCTTTGGCGGAATGCGCCGCATCCAGGCGATGAGCGCATCGAGATCTTCGGACGACATTTTCGAAAAATGCGCTTTGGAGAGCGTCGACATCGGCGGCCTGAGCGACGATCCGCCGCGCGCGAGGCCTTGCGTGATCGCACGCTTCAACTCTTCATCCGACCAAGCGCCGACGCCATTAGTTGCGTGTGACGTTATGTTCGAAGCGACGACCGCGCCGGCGGCGTTACGAAAGATCTTGCCGCCCGCGCCGAGACCATTGCGGTACTCGGGCGCGCCGTCGATCTCCTCGCTGTGGCACGACATGCAGCGCGCGAGCGACGCGACATAGAGGCCGCGCACGTCTTTATCTGCAAGCCACGCCTCGCCGAAGGCCGCAGCCGCGCCGGGCATCGGGTGAGGCGCCCATTCGCCGCTGCGTTGCTGCGGCGCCTGAAGCGGCGCCCCAACCGGCGCAGCCGAACGCAGAAAGGCGATGATCGCGTTGAGATCGCGCGCCGTCAGCGCCTTGTACGAATCCGACGGCATGACCGGCGCGAGCCGACCGGCGCGTCCAACGCCGTCGACGATGGCGTCGCGCAATTCTTCGTCAGTCCATGCGCCGACGCCGGTCTCCTGATCCGGCGAGATATTCGGTCCGCGCACGACGTAAGTCTTGTCGGAGAATGTCTGCGCGCCGCCGGCAAACCGCTTCGAGTAGTCATAGCGGTCGGCGCCGCGCGGCGTATGGCAATTGTCGCACGCCGTCAGCGCTTCAACGAGGTAACGCCCGCGTTCAACATCCCCCGCGTCAGCACGCGCGCCGACCGGCCAGAACGCGAGCAGAGCGACCGGGATGGCCAAATATGGGGGAAGGCGATTGACGCTCATGATCACGACGCGTTGGCAAGGGATTCGGCGCTCTTAATTCAGGTGGCTCTTCGCGTCTTCCGGAAAAAATCCGGGTCGTTTCGGGAAAGTCGGGAAGTGGACGCTGGGCGTCAGCGTCCAAGCGAAAGATTGGAGCCGTCGAGCACCGCATAATCGAAGCGCGCGCCGGTGACGACCGCGCCGGTGAATGTCGCGCCGGTAAGAACCGCATGGGTGAGATTGGCGCGGGTAAGGTCCGCGCCATCGAAATTGGCCTCGGGCAGTTCGGCGCGCACGGGAACCATGCCTTGATTGGCGGGATCGGCCCCGAGATCCGCTCCGACGAGCTTCGCGTTGCGAAAATTCACGCGGCTTCCGCCGCCGATGATCCGCGAATCCGAAAGATCGGCGCCGGTGAAATTTGCGCCGTCGAGAAGCGCGGCATAGAGCGTCGCGGCCTTCAGCAAGGCCCCAGAGAAGTCTACGTTCTGCAGATCAGCGCGCGTGAAATTCGCCCCGGAGAGATCGGCCTTTGCGAGCTTTGCTCCTGCGAGCCTGGCTGAAAAGAAATCCGCGCCATGTAAATTGAGGCCGGAGAGATCAAGGCCGGAGAGATCAAGATTCGCAAGATCGATCGGCTTTCCGCGCGCTTCGGCCAGCTTTTGCTCGATCTGCGCGCGTGACAGCTCGGCGGCCAAGACGGCGGGCGCCGGCGCAGCGAAGATAAGCATTGCGCTTGCGATAAAGGCAAGGCGGCGACTGATCCGCTCGCGATTCAATAAGCTCATCAGTCGAACTCCGATCGCCTGTCTGCGTTCGAAGCGTATGGTCGTTAGAACCAAAGACGCAACAGGACAGTCTCTTGCGGTGGTCGGGAAACAGAGGAAGTTGCTGCGTCGTCAAGCGCCGATCGTGGATCGCGCTTCGTTTTCGGGATAATCATTGGCGATGAACCTACGCCGAGCTGCGCGCCTCTGCCTCGTCATCGTTCTTTCGCTATTTGCCGGCGCGCGTTCTTTTGCGATCGCCGCGGACGATGATCTGCCAAAGCGCCGGCCCGGCCTATGGCGCATCTCGACGATCTCGCCCGAGATCGGTATGCAGACCAATGAGGTTTGCATCGAAGAAGGCGACAGCATCATCGGCGCTCAGGAGGAAAGCTGCGCGAAGCCTTCCGTTGCGCCTGCAAAGGATCAGATCATCGTCACGATCGAATGCGGACCGAAAGATTCGCGCGAAGTCACGAGCCTGCTCTTTACCGGCGACTTCCAGAACTGGTATCGCGCACAGTCGAGAACGACTGCGGAAGGGACGCGCTCGGGCTTTACCATCGACGCAAAGTTTTTGTCGGAGCGCTGCACGAAATAGACGCTCTGGCGGCTATCCAAGCTTAAGATCGGAAAGAATCGCCTTCGCTGCATTGTGGCCGGGCGCCATGGAGACCCCGGCGCCAGGGTGGCAACCGGAATCGCCAAGATAGACGTTTGTAACCGGGGTGCGGTATTGGCCCAAGCCGGGCACAGGACGCATCGAACCTTTCTGATAGGGCGGCATCGCGCCGTGGCTGATCGTGCCTTTGACGGCGCTACTCAGCTTGCGATTCATGTCCACCGGCGAATGCACGACGCATTTCAGTATCTGTCGACGCAAGCCCGGCAAATAGTCGCGCTCGATCAATTCAAGAAGATGCGCCGCATAAGGCTCTTTCGCGCAATCCCAGTCGCGGGATGAGATTTTGCCGGTCGCGTCCCCGGAGATTTTCCAGGGCGTCCCCAGCACGACGAATTTCATGAGCGCCTTGCCTTCAGGCGCGCGACTGGAATCGATGGTTGATTCATTCCAGGCGACGATGAGCGGCGCATTGGGAAGATCGCCGGCGCGACACTGATTCATCGCTTCCGCCATTGCGCCGATCGAAGGCGGGCTGAGATGGACATGCGCCGCCTGACGCAGCTCGTTTCCACCGGCAAATTCGACTGGGCGATCGAGCGCGACATACATCGCCATGCTCGCATCGCCCCATTCATAGGACGCCATGGCGTCCGCGATCTCTTTGCCGACGACTTCGGCGCCGAGAAAACGGTTGACCAGTTGATTCGGATCGGCGCAGGAGACGACGATCTGTCGCGCGCCAATTTCTTCGCCGGTGGCGATTCGCACGCCGGTGCCGCGATTATTGTCGACCAGAATTCGATCCACGGCGGCGCTGGTGCGAATCTCGCCGCCATGTTTGCCAAGCACGCGCGCCAGGGCGCGGCTGACCTGATGCATGCCGCCCCGCACCAGATTATTGCCGGTCTGCTGCAGCAACGCTCCGAAGAGCCAGGCGATCTCTGCGCCGCCGGCGTCGTCTGGCGCCGAACCGACGAAGAGACCGAAAGCGCCAAACAGGCTGCGTACGGCCTCGGTTTCGAAGGTTTCGTTCGCCCACGAGCGAACGCTCTGCAAGGAGAAGCGTTCGCGCGCCATGCCGCCCGGAGTCGATGCAAGCGTCTGAGCGGTCGCCGCGAAGCTCGGCGGCGCGCTGAACATGCTATTCACGAGATTCGCCTTCTCTTGACCGAAGAGCTCGAAGAGACGACGACAAGCCGCCGCATCGCGACGCGACCAGGGTGCGAGCGCCGCAATGGTGCGATCCAGATCGCGCTCGACCACAATGGCGCGGCCATCTGGAAAGGCGTGCGCATAAACTCGCTCTGGTTCGATCAGCTCGACGCCATGCCCCGCGAGATCGAGTTCCGCCGGAACCGGAGAAATGTTGGCGAGTTGATAACCGCTGGCGTGCACGTCCGATTGGAAGCCAGGCAGTGTGAGCTCTTCGGAAATGGTCATGCCGCCGATCGCGCTATATTGCTCCAGCACGAGCACCGAAAGGCCGGCCCTTGCGAGATAGCAGGCGCAGGTGAGGCCGTTCTGTCCCGCGCCGATCACGATGGCGTCGTAGTTCTTCGTCATTGGCCGATTTTCCTCTGGCTGGTCTGAGCCGCCAGCCATATTCGCCTGCCCTCAGCCGAATATAGACGGGTCTGGACCAACATGCGTTTTTGGACGCATCCGCGACGTTGCTCTTGAGGACTCAGATGTCAGCACTGTTCCAACCTATGCGTCTTGGCGAGATCGAATTGCCTAATCGCATCATCATGGCGCCTTTGACCCGCTGCCGCGCCAGCGAGGGACGCGTCCCGAACGCGCTCATGAAGGACTATTATACGCAGCGCGCGTCCGCCGGACTCATCATCACTGAGGCGACATCCGTCACGCCGATGGGCGTCGGCTATCCCGACACGCCGGGGATTTGGTCGGACGCGCAGATCGAAGGATGGAGGCGGATCACTGAGGCGGTTCATGACTCTGGCGGACGCATCATGTTGCAGCTCTGGCATGTCGGTCGCGTGTCGCATCCCATCTATCTCAACGGCGCGCTTCCCGTAGCGCCCAGCGCTATCGCGCCGGTCGGACATGTGAGTCTCTTGCGCCCCTACCAAGACTATCCGGTTCCCCGGGCGCTGGCGCTTTCCGAGATTCCAGGAATCGTCGAAGCCTATCGGCGCGGCGCCGAAAACGCCAAAGCCGCCGGTTTCGACGGCGTCGAGCTGCACGGGGCCAACGGCTATTTGCTTGACCAGTTTCTCCAGGACAGCGTGAATAAGCGAACCGATCGCTATGGCGGCTCGATCGAGAACCGCGCGCGCCTGATGCTTGAAGCGACCGACGCCGCCATCTCCATCTGGGGACCTGGCCGCGTTGGCATGCATGTGGCGCCGCGCGGCGATTCCCATTCGATGGGCGATTCCGATCCCAAGGCGACCTTCGGCTATGTCGCGCGAGAACTCGGGAAGCGAGGCGTCGCCTTCATCTGCGCCCGCGAACATGCCGGCCCCGACGCGATCGGGCGCTTTCTCAAAAAGCAATTTGGCGGCGCCTATATCGTGAATGAAGGCTATGATGCGCAAACCGCCGAAGCCGCAATCGCCGCGGGCGACGCCGATGCGGCTGCGTTTGGCAAACTCTACATCGCCAATCCGGACCTCGCCGAGCGATTTCGCAGGAACGCAGCCTTGAACGCGCCTCTGTCGGCGACGTTCTACACAAGAGGCCCGGTGGGATACACGGATTATCCGGCCTTAGCGGATTGAACGGCGGTCGCCAGACTTCGAACGCGAGCACAAAGGCCAGACACATGCGCTAACGCCTGAAGCCGCAAGTTAGGTTACGTTATCTGCAAGCTCACCGGCGCGCGATATTGGCGGGAAGAACGACAACGCGGGCTCCCACGCCGGCCTTTTGATAGAGATCCATGGCATCCTGATTGATCATCCGGATACAGCCCGATGATTGGCTTTTTCCGATCGTCCAGGGCTCATTCGTGCCGTGGATTCGAAACAGCGTATCTCGATCCCCTTGCCACAGATACATTGCCCGGGCTCCAAGCGGATTGCCAGGTCCTCCATGCATGCCGAGCCCGCTTTGCAACTCGACCAGCTGCGACTTGAGATCCGGCCTGCGCTCGACCATTTCCTTTGGAGGATACCAGTCGGGCCATTCCTGTTTGCTCTTGATCGTCGCTTCCCCCGTCCAAGCGAAGCCTTCACGCCCAACGCCGATACCATAACGAGTCGCGCGACCGCCCTGCTCGACATAGTAAAGATAGTGCTTGGCGGGATCGACCACGATCGTTCCTGGCGCTTCCTTGGTCGAATAGGCGACATTCTTGCGATAGAACGCCGAATCGACTTGGCCCGGTTTGACCGCCGGAACGCTAAAGCCTGCGTCTTTCATCGGGCCGTAGAAGTCGCCTCCCTGGACAGCGACCGCCTCAGCGGGCCCTGCCGGCTCGGCAGGACCATTTGGCGGCGGCGGGGCCGCGACGGCGGATGCGGTGATCGGCGGCGACGTTTGCGTGCTGGCGCATCCGGCGAGGCATGCGCCAGCCGCTGCAGCGCCAATCAGCCCTAAGACTCGACGGGTTAAAGAAGACATAGGCGGTGACTGTCCTCGACGATTTCCGACTATAGCTAAATCCACGCCCGGAACCAATTGGTCCCGCGCACCCCCCGCCTCAACTATCGCTTATATGAACAGACTGCGATGAAGTTGTGTCCTCGAAACGTCGCCGCCGAGCAGCGCCAAGAACCCGTTAACGGCCTCGACGAATGGCGCAAACGCGCTTACACCGAGCGCCGACATATCGCGGCCACGCGAGCGGAGAAATCTAGCCGCTCAGAAGCAGCCGCCAAGGCCCATGCGAACGATACAGAAGGCAAGGATCATCATGAGCGAATTTTCCATCGGCAACGGCGCCTGGGTTCTCGTCGGAGACGGCCGCCGGGCGCTTTTTTTCCAGAATCACGGCGACGCCGAACTCCTCGACCTTCGAGTCATCGAAACCCGCATCGACGAAAATCCCGCGACGCGCGAGCAGGGAACGGACAAACCCGGCCGCAGCTTCGCCTCGAAGGGCGGCGTGCGCAGCGCGGTGCAAGACGCTGATTGGCATGAGATGGAGGAAGAGCGCTTCGCCCGCGCCATGGCGGACCGTATCAATCGGGCGGCAGAATCAGGCGAATTGAACGCCATCGCCATCGTGGCGCCGCCGCGCGTCTTGGGCGAAATCCGCAAGGAACTGTCGGCGAAGGCGCAAAGCAAGGTCGTCGGCGAACTCGCCAAGGACCTGACCCGCCATCCGCTCAAGGATATCGAAAAGGCGCTGACTCGCGGCTGAGAGGCAGGGGGAAGCCTCAAGGGCTTCCCCCTGCACAGTCGAAGGCGATTCGTCCCAGCCCCGCCTCCGACGCTCCACTCTCGTGCGAGCTTGAGGATGATGCCGTATTTTTCTTAGGAAATCAGTGTGCTTGCGCACAGCTGACGCACGCGGCCGCATTTAAGCCGCAAAAATGACGGATTGGCGCGTAGTTAGCTTCGCCTCGCCGGCGATGGCGCCGCGATGGTTTTTGAGCACGGCGGTCTTATGAGGCGCGGACGGATCATAGTGGCGGCCTTTCTTGCGCTCGCGTTCAGCGCTTGCGCGAGCCGCTCGAATGGAACGCTCGTCGCGACCCATCAGGTCGCGCCCGGCGCGAGCGTCGTCGATCTTCTTGTCGTCACGACCAGACAGCCGGAACCTTCCCAGCCCGGCGTCATGTTCTCCGGCGAACGCGGACGTGGCCTCCACTTCGCTGACATCGCCGTTTCGATTCCTCCCGACGCTGGCCGCGTGATCGGTGAAGTGCAATGGCCGCAAGCGCCAACTCCCGATCCCGCCACTCAATTCACCGTCGTCCACGCCGACGTTCTCAGCAAGGAGCAGGCGCTCGCGGCGTTCAACGCCCGCATCCGCAAGACGCCCAAGCGGCAGGTGCTGCTCTTCGTTCACGGCTACAATACGCGCTTCGAGGAGGCCGTCTATCGTTTCGCGCAGATCGTCCATGACTCGCGCGCCGACGTCACGCCAGTGCTTTTCACCTGGCCGTCGCGCGGCCGGCTGCTTCAATATGGCTACGATCACGAAAGCGCGAGCTATTCGCGCGACGCATTGGAGAGCGTGTTGCAGGCGCTGCAGCGCGATAAAGACGTCGGGAAAATCTCGATCCTCGCGCATTCCATGGGCAATTGGGCGACGCTCGAAGCGCTGCGCCAGATGGCGATCCGCAACGGCCAGATTGGATCGAAAATCGAGAACGTCATGCTTGCCGCGCCCGATGTCGATTTCGACGTGTTCAGGCGTCAAATCGCGGAGATCGGGATCAGACCTTCCGTCTTCACGCTTTTCGCTTCGAGAGACGATGACGCGCTCGCCGCGTCTCGCCGATTCTGGGGCAATACGCGATTGGGGGCCGTCGATCCAAACGCGCCGCCCTACAGTGAAGTCCTCGACCGCGATCAAGTCAAAGCCATCGATCTAACCAATGTCGCGTCCAGAGATCCGTTGGGCCACAACACTTTCGCCTCCTCCCCGGAGGTCGTGCGTTCGATTGGGATGAGGCTTGCGCAAGGCCAGCCGCTCAAGGAGGGCCAGGCGGGCGTCGGCGATCGACTGGGGCTGGCGACGGCCGGCGCGGTTTCGGCGGTCGGCGGAGTCGCCGGAGCGGCGGTCGCCGCGCCCTTCGCCGTCATCGACCCGGCGACTCGCGAAAATTTGGGCGAACATCTGGACGCCGCCGGCCAAAGTCTTGATCCGCAATATTAATCTCGCCGCCTTTTTGCTCCGAAGCTCACCTCTATTTTAACCTTCTGTTGCGACAATGTGACAGTCGGCGGGGCCGAGCCCCGTTAGAGTCGGACACTCGCGACGATCATTTCACGGGACGCCAATCACATGTCAGTCAAGCGTCAGCTTCTCGCCATTCTGGCGGTCGCCTTCGCCGCGTCTTCAGCCCAGGCCGACAATGCTCCTTCATGGTGGAAGCCGCCGCTATCGGAGCGCCCCGCATCCAAGCGCGCGGTCGACGGCGTCAACGGCAAGCTCGAAGGTTTCGGCGGCGGCTCGGATTGGCTCGGATTCGCGCGGTTGAACAACGCCTCCGCTGGCGGGATGGGGTCGATTACCGCCCCCCTCGGCGACAGCTTCGGCTTTCAGATCGATACGGTGGCGGCCGGCCATCGCGGTTTCTTCGTCGCCGCCGGCGCCGGGCACGTCTTTTGGCGCGAGCCAAGCGTCGGTCTCCTCGGAACCTACGGATCTATCGCCAACGACAAACGTCTCGACGACACACGCTTCCGCCTGGGCGCGGAAGGCGCGTATTACTACGGGCCGTTTTCCCTCGGCAGCGTCGCTGGCTATGAGGAGAGTTCGGGGCACTTTTTTACGCCGCTGGGCTACGGACCGGGGATCCTCGCCTATCAGTGGCAGCCGCGGCGCGGGCGTTTCTTCGACATGGTCGATATCAGCGTCTATCCGACCTACAACGTCAAAATTTCGGTAGGTCACCGTTATGTCGGCGGGCGTCATGCGGCGGCGCTCAGCGGCGAGGCGCTCGTGTGGAATCTCGGCAATTCGGCGATCGCCGGATTCGTTGAAAGCCGTGTCGGCGAGGATGACTACAAGGCCGTCTGGGGCGGCATTCGCATCTATCTTGGTCAAAGCGACAAGACTCTCATCGCCCGGCATCGCGAGGACGATCCGCCAAATTGGTTGAAGGACGACATGTTCGCCTCACAGAACAGCGTCCGCACCGGCGCCATGCCTGTCTTTTTCCCGCCCCCGTAGCCGAAACTTGGAATTCTTTCCTCTGCGCCCCGGAGCGCTACGTCAGGCGGCAGGAGGATACGCAATGGCCAGTTCGACGTCCGAGCCCAATCGGACGCCCGGGCGCGTCGCCGCAATCGCTGCGGCGGCGCCTGTGCTCGCCGCCGCGCTGCTTGGCAATTTCGCCACGACGCCGAACATCCCGTGGTACGACACGCTCGCCAAACCGCCGCTGACGCCGCCCAACTGGGTGTTCGGCCCGGCATGGACCACCCTCTACATTCTGATGGCCTACGCCTTCTATCTCATTCTGAGGCTTGAGCCGGCGACGCCTGGCCGGAGTGCGGCGATCTTCATCTTTTTTTTGCAGTTGGCTTTGAACACGGCCTGGTCCTTCGCCTTTTTCTTCGCGCGGAGTCCCCTGCTCGGCCTCGTTGTCGTCCTTCCGATGGAGGCCCTCGTCATCACGACGATCATTCTGTTCTATCGGCTGGATCGCATGGCAGGATATTCTCTGGCGCCGACCGCATTCTGGGTCGCTTTCGCGACCTATCTCAACGCTGGAATATTCCTGCTTAACGCCTAGCGCGCTTTCCGATCAGACGGAATCGTCTGATCGATAGGAAATCGCGCCAAATTAACAGGATGGAGCAAGTTCTAATCGAAAAAGTCGGTCAACTTTTTCGGAACTTGCTCTAGAAAGGCGCCGATCGCGCGGCCGCCACATAGGCGTCCGCGTCCTTCTGCAGCAGCAGCCGCTCCTTGAGGAGCTTGTCGGCGACGATCCGCATCGTCGCGACGAAATAGGCGCGCGATCCATAGCGCTCAACGAGCGAAAGACGCGGATCATTAGTCTTCTCGCGATCCGCCTTGGTCGCGGCGAAGGGGATCGCCGCGCCTGCGACGCAGGGTGGTCCCTTGTTGTCCTTACGCCCGTTGAAGCCTGTGAAGGCGGCGATGGGCAGCGCAAGGTCCGGCAGGCGCAAGCCCGCGGTCTCATTGCCGTCGGCGTCGATTTTCGGGACGCGGCGGACGCCTGCCGGCGGTGGCGGCAATGCGGGGACTTTCGGCCAGTTCAAATCCTGCGCCGACGCCAGATCGGAGTCGAGCGGCGCGCGCGAGGCGGGCGGCAAGACTCCCTTCGCGGTCCATTCGTCGAGCGCGACGAAAAGAGCGCGCTGCGCCGGCGCAAACGCGCGCGCGTTGATCGGCGCGACGCAGTTTGTCGCGGTGGTCGAAGCGGCGAGTCCGGCAAGATAGAAACGCCGACCATTCGGCGGCGCGCCCTTCGCGAATTCGATGCGCGGCTTCTCGCGCCAATAGGCGTCGGCCCGCCAAGTTGCAATGAAACGCGTCGGGGCGGCGGGTTCGCGAGCGGCGTCTTCGAGCAACAGCCCATCAAATGCCGCGGCCGCGTCCGACATTGCGTCGGCGTCTACGTCTTGCGCCCGCCCGAGGATGTGCTTCATCTTAAGCGCGCCGCGCACATATCCGACGATATCCCGCAGCGCCGACTCTCTGGCGTTGTCGGGAAGCTTGGCGACATTAAGCGTCAGCACGGCAAGCCCACGCTCAAGCGCCAGCGGCTTCACATTTTCGCTAGGCTCCGTCTCGATCAGAATTGACGGCGCGCCGCCCCGCGGCGGCTGCGCCGGCTTCGAAAGCGTTCCCGCGATTTCGTAGGACGCGCCGTCGAATTTCACGATCGCGGACACCGCCTCATCGGCGCCATCCGGACGCATCTCGAATTTCATCAGTTCGGCATGCGCCGCGCCGGCAAAGGCCAGCGACGCCAGGAGCGCGGCGCGTTTAGCTCGCGCGCGCGTCCTTTTCGATCCAGCTTGCAATCTTACGCAGATCGGCCAGGAAGCCTCGCCATGCTTGGCGCTTATCCGATTCATCCTTCAAGCGTAGCAGAGAAGACGGATGAACGGTCGCCAAGAATTGCGCGCCGTCGTCGAGGTCGAGGATTTCACCACGCAGACGCGACACCGCTTCCGAGCGGCCAAGCGCGCCGCGGATCGCAGTCGCGCCGAGCGCCACGATCAATCCCGGGCGCAGCAGCGCGCGTTCGCGGTCCAGCCACCAACGGCAGGCGTCGATCTCGCCGGCGTCGGGCTTCCTATGCAGGCGTCGCTTGCCGCGCGGCTCGAATTTGAAATGTTTCACCGCATTGGTGACGAAGCATTTATCGCGAGGCACCCCGGCGCGCTCCAACGCAATGTCGAGGAGCTTGCCCGAAGGTCCGACGAAAGGCCGGCCCGACAGATCTTCCATGTCTCCCGGCTGCTCCCCAATCAGCAGCACGCGCGCCTTCGGCGGTCCTTCTCCAGGCACGACCTGAGTGGCGTTCTTATATAGAGCGCAACGCGTGCAGCCGGCTTCTTGCGCGGCAAGCGCGGTGAGCGATTCCGCTTCGGTCAATGGATCGACCACAGGCGCAGGCTTCGCCCGCAGCACCAATTCGGATTTTTTCACCTGAGCTTCCATCGACCGCGCGCCGGCGATGCCGAGAAGGTCGATATAGGCGCCGCGACCGTGCGGGAAAGCTCCATTCGGACGGGAAAGTCTCGAAACGGAGGCCATCGCGGCGAAGGATGACGGCTTACAACTTCGCCATGAAATTGGCGAAGGCGAGCGAGCCTTCGGGCCATGGGCCATGGCCGCTGTCGACATTGATATGGCCGGCCGCGCCAGCGTCGATGAATTGCGCGCCGACGTCCTGTGCGAGGTGACGCGCAAAAAGCAGGTCCGCGTAGGGATCGTCGCTGCTGCCGACCATTGTCGCAGGAAAGGGAAGCCGCGCGCGGGGAATCGGGAGAAAGGCGGAATCGATCGACGGCATTTCGCGCATCACCGCCTCAGATGGCGGCGCGACGAGAAAGGCGCCCGCGATCTTCTCGCCAACGCGCTGCGCCGCATGCAGTGTTGCGATGACGCCAAGCGAATGCGCGACAATCACCACGGGCCGTGCAGACGCAATAACTTCTCGCGCGACGATCTCTTCCCATTCGGCGCGGTTGGCGTTTTCGGAGTCGCGCTGATTGACGCGGCGCGCGGTGGAGAGTTTTCCCTGCCAGCGGCTTTGCCAATGTTCGGGACCAGAGCCGCTCAAGCCCGGAACGATGAGAATCTCGGCGTCGGCGACGCGCATCAGGCGCTCTCGCGCGCGACAAAGGCGCCCGCCAGCGCATCCTCGATCAGCTTGCGCGTCTCTGCGACGCCGTAAAGCGCAATGAAGGAGCCGAACCGCGGTCCCTTCTTCTCGCCGAGCAGCACTTCATAGAGCATATTGAAGAAATCATTGGAGACGCCGGGGCGCTCCGGCGTCGCGCCCTTGGCGGCGAAATCCTGATAGCGCGGCACAGCGCGGGCGACGTCGTAGAGCGCCGTCTGAATTTCCTCGCCGCTCGCGTGCTCCATGCCGCCCAAAGTTTCGTCGATCTTCTGCAGCACCGCGCGTTCGACATCGTCGGCGGCGCGATAGGTTTTCGCCGGCTTCACGAAATCGCGGAAATAAGCCACCGCATAACCCACGAGCTTGTCGAGCCGCGGATGATTTTCCGGCGTCGCCGACGGCGCATACCGGCGCAGAAAGCCCCAGAGCACCGCGGAGTCTTCGGCGTTGGCGACGGCGGCGAGATTGAGCAGCATAGAGAAGGAAACGCTCGTTCCCTTGGCCTCGCCTTCATGTTCGAGCGTTTCCGCCGGGGGCGGATCGCCCGCATGAATATGCCATACCGGATTGCCTAGACGGTTTTTCCAGTCCTGGCGCGGATAGGCGTCGAGGAAATTCAGATAGTCGTCGACCGCGCGCGGAATCACGTCGAAATAGAGCCGCTTCGCCGCGGTCGGCTTTTGAAACATGAACTGCGCAAGGCTCTCGGGACTGGCGTAAGTCAGCCATTCCTCGATGGTCAGTCCATTGCCCTTCGACTTCGAAATTTTCTGGCCCTTCTCGTCGAGGAAAAGTTCGTAGTTGAAACCTTCCGGCGGCCGCCCGCCAAGCGCGCGCACAATCGCGCCCGAGAGCTTCACCGAGTCGATGAGGTCCTTGCCCGCCATCTCATAGTCGACGCTAAGCGCATACCAGCGCATCGCCCAGTCGGGCTTCCATTGCAGCTTGCAATGGCCGCCGGTCACGGGCGTCGTGAACTTTTCGCCGCTGTCCGGATCGGTCCAGGAGATTGTGCCGGCCTGAGCGTCATAGCCGTCGAGCGCGACCTGCATGACGATGCCGGTCTTCGGATGGACAGGCAGAAAGGGCGAATAGGTCGCGGCGCGCTCCTCGCGAAAGCTCGGCAGCATGATTTTCATCACTGCATCGTAGCGCGCGAGCATATGCTTCAAGGCGGCGTCGAAGCGGCCGCACTTGTAATATTCCGTCGACGAGGCGAATTCGTAATCGAAGCCGAAGGCGTCGAGAAAGGCGCGCAGCCGCGCATTATTATGCGCGCCGAAACTGTCATGCGTGCCGAAGGGGTCCGGCACCTGCGTCAGAGGCTTGCCGAGATTGGCGGCGACAAGCTCTTTGTTCGGAATATTGTCGGGGACTTTGCGCAGCCCGTCCATATCGTCAGAGAAGGCGATGAGACGCGTCGCGATCCTTCCTTCGGTCAGGACTTCGAAAGCGCGGCGCACCATGCTGGTGCGGGCGACCTCGCCGAAAGTGCCGATATGCGGCAGACCGGAAGGGCCGTAGCCGGTCTCGAACAGCACGCTTTTCTGACCGCTTTCTTCAACCCGTCTGACCAGCTTTCGCGCCTCTTCGAAAGGCCAGGCTGGCGAGACGCGCGCGGCTTCGACGAGTTCGGGCGACAAAAGGAGCGGCGAGGACATGGGGATGCAAGTTGGCCATAGGTTGCAGGAAGCGCGGCACAGTAGGGAGAGGGGCTCGGGGCGTCAACGCTCGCTCGCCACCAACCAATATTATGTCCCATGTGGCAAAAACCGCCGGTCTCGTGCTTGGTATGCATCGGCGCGGAACGTCGTCCGTGGCCGGCGCGCTTGTCAGGCTCGGAGCGAGAGCGCCCCATGCGCTCTTGCCCGGTTCGGTTACTGCACGGAGCGAGAGGCGACGCGGTTATCCGAAATTCCCGCCGCTTACGCTCTCGGCGCCTGCGAAATATTCCGCCGCGCTTACGATTATTCCATGCCGTTTCAGTTCCCAGCAGGTCTGGGGGTCGAACACATTTCGGTTGAACTCTTCGTCCGGTCCGTCGCGATCGACGACCTCGAGCCAACGTCGCCAGTGCCACGCCCGGTCAGGGCCCAGGACCTGATCATGAAAGGCCACAAATTCACGAATATTGGCGATTTTTCGCGCGAAGCGGCTTTTGGTGGTGAAAGGAAGATGGGCGATGACCAAGTCTCTGGGCGTCGCACGGCGCAGCGGGCGCTCGGCCTTGGCGACGATGTCGTGCATTCCCATTGTGACGCTGTCGATAAATTCGGGACGCGCCATGATTTTTGGAAGCGGAACGCCCCTGCTCCAGGGCGTTTCCGGATTTGTACGGATATGATTACGAAAATCCGGGATCTGCCCGACAACGAGCAGCAGATCTTCATAGTGGAGAGTGTCGAACGTGAGTTCACTTTCGTCGTCCGGCCCCTTTGGCGCCGAGATGGGAACATTGAAACGAGGCACCGAGAGCACGTCAGCTTCGTGAAGATTCCCACAATCGGCGAGCTTTCCTGAGGCAGGGAGCCAGAATTCGTCCGCGTCGAGAAAGAGCAGCCAATCATATCCCGCGCGAGCGGCTTCGGCTGCAGCGCCGCATGGCGCGGCGAAAGGGTTATGCCTGTCATATTCGGCATCGTCGCCCTGGATTACTTTGAGCTTGGCGTCATCGCGACTGCGGCCGAGGAGTAGTTCGCGCGTGCCATCCTTAGAATTCATATCCCAGGCAAATACAAGATCGACGCCAATGGAGCGAAGATGGTCGATCGCCTTGTCGATGAGGTCGAGCTCATCCTTTACGCCAAGGAAAGCGGCGAATTTCATAAGCATCCCATTCCAGCAGTTCCAGGACCTCTAGAGAGCTTCATGATTCGGCGAGACAGTCACTGACGCGGCTCGGTTAGGTCAACGACGAACTCGGCCAGCTGAGCAAGGTCAATCGCATAATCCGAACAGAACAGGTACGAAGGATTCTCCGCAACGGTCGGCCCGATCAAAAAGTGGATCGGCAACTCCAGCTCTCGACAAAATTGCTCGAACCATTCCCAGGTCTTCAAATATTCATGGCTCAGCATGCCAATTCGCGTTCCCGGTCGCGCGATAATTGTCATGAAAAGCGCCGAGCCATGGGCTCCGATAATCGTGTCGGCCGAGCGTATGATTTCGGCTTGCCTCGCAAAAGGTAGATCCTCGAAGTCAAAAATCTCAAATCCTTGGGCGACGAGGTAGGCCTCCACTTCGTCCTTGTTGGTCAGTCTGCGGTGCAGGCTGTGCTTGCGCGTCAGATAAACTCGCCTTGAGCGGCTGTCCGAGCACTGCGCGTCGACCCTGTCCGCAAGCTCCCGGACGAGCGTGGCTAAGGTCGTTGGGTCGAAACCCATGACATCCGAATGATAAGAGGCGCCCGTCTTTAGCCCTACCGGAAAATAGACGAGGGCGGAGCAAGTCCAAAGCCGTCTCACGAAAAGCGAGTCGCTTGGATTGAGCACGACGACCGGATGGTCTGGCCCGACGAAAAAACGGAGCGCTTCCAAATGCTGGGGCGGCATCTGTGCGTCAATCACGATCGGAATCGCGTCAAATCCCGGGCGGCGCACGCAGGCCCAGACCTTGGGAAGGAATTCGACCAGCCAATGGCCAAAGTTGCGGGAATGGACGCCGACCAAGGCGAAGGCCTCATCGAGATGGGGCGGCGTCGCGCAAGGCCTCTTGGCGACGCTGAGGATTGTGTCGCCCTCCACGGCGGCGACAATCGGATCCAAGTCGAGATTAGCCGGCACTCTCATTAATTCGTCTTCTTGAAAATCAAGAATCGCCATTCCCCCGCACACATAGAAATTGGATTTGCTCACGATCGTGGCTTCGCTGAGTATCGCGAAGAAGAACGAGCGCGGCCGGCCCACGAAGTCGCAGGTTTCGGGTATGGGCCGGCCGCCATGGGCGCTCAGGGCGACCAAATTCTGGCTTAGCGGCGCATTCAACTCTTCAAACGCCAATGCGAATCTCGTCGCGTAATCCTTAAGCGAAATCAGGCTAAGCTGCTTGATCTCGCTCTGGGACTCACCGATGATCTCGGCATAAACGAGGGCTGCGGCGCGGGAGCCGAGGCTTTCACGGACCGCTTCCTTGGTGAGCTGGAGGGGATAAAGATTGCCGCTAGCACCCCAAAGCAAAGCGGGAATCGTGAGCAACGCATAACGGCTTCGCTCGGGCGGCGGCAGCGAATTGATGAATTCATTCATTGTATGCGGCATGAGATATTGCAACATGCCGTAACATTCGAACGCTTTGCGGAAATTTCCCCGCGACTTGAAATGGCGCCCGCACAGAAGAACAAGACCCGGCAAAGGGACGCCGGACTCGATGATTGCATCGAAGAGTTGATCCGCTTCGTGCTGCTTTCCATCCCGCTGGCGAAGAAGCGCTACCGCCGTGTTGCGGATGGCGGCCGCGGCGGGATCCTCGTCCTGCGATGCTTGCGGCAGTGTCACGAGCGCATCTTCAGCGCGGCCTTGCATCACCAAGAAGTAAGCGTCGCGCACACGCTGCAAATGACTTTGAAGCATGACTTGTTCCCGGTTTGGCGTTCGCGGCGGCGGCGCAGCGAAGCAAGGTCTTCGGCGACTCCATTATCGCAATAATGCGGCGCAGACGATGGCCGGCGCATGCTTCAAGGAATCTGCGCCGCTGAGTGCTCGGCGACGAGCGCCTTGATCCACTCTGCCGGCGAGCCATTCTTCTATCTCTGCGGACGGCTCTTTCTTTGTGAGCCGAATTTGATCAGATACGACAGAACCGCCGAGAACTTCCTCGCTGACCTCAAGCTCGTCGCTATCCGGATCGTGCGACGCAATCATTAAGTCTACGTCCTCGAAATCGGGCTGAGGATGGAAAAGCCTGCGACAACGCATCCACAACTTCGCGGATCTTCTTTTCCTCCAGATCGGGAGCCATAGGCAAACCGATGAGCAGCGGCGCGAGCTCTTCAGTCGCCGAGAGACCATCGTGCCGAAGGCTGCGATAGTAGGAGTGATCATGGACTCCGCGTCCGTACCACAGACGGTGCTCGATGGCCCTTACATCCAGGCGAGCCGCGACTTCCCTCGCCTCCTTAAGCGTCTTGCAACGAAAAAGCGCATAGCAGGAGGCGATGTCCGGGGAACCAATGAAGCGTGCTCGCAGGCCCAAGGCGTTGAAGTGACGGCGGTAGGCCGAAGAAACCCCGGCAAGCGCCCGGGCTTTCTCGCTCCAGCCGTCGAGCTCGGCGAGTCCCACAGCGGCGTGATATTCGCTCATCTTTCCATTGATGCTCGCGATTTGACTGTTTCGAGCGCCGTGGAAGCCGAAATTGAGCGCTTGCCCGGTCCGGTGCGCGAGATCGACATTGGTCGTTATGACGCCGCCGCCTTCGCCCGTCGCGTAGCTTTTTGTGGCATGAAAGCTCATCACCACGGGAATTTCGCCAAGCAACAGGTCTGGGGCGTCGGTCGCCGTTTCAAAGCAGGCCGCCCCGTCGATCACGACTTCGATGCCGGTCTTCCGCCGGAACTCGCTCCAGGCCGATTGAAGGACCGGGCGTCCAAAAGCCCCAACGGGGACAACCAGTCCGACGCGATCGATCGCCTCGTATGAGACTGCGCGCGCCGGGTCGAGCAGAAAGCTTTCGGAGTCGACATCCAGCAGCCTGACTTCATAGCCGCAGGCTTCGACCGCAGCGACCGTCGCAACGAAGGTAAAGCTCGGAACGAGAGCGAGGGGCCGGTCCGCTCGAGCGCGACCGGCGCAGGCGAGGATCGCGCCCATGAGTCCGGCCGTGCCTGAGGCCGCAGTGACGACCGTTTCTGGGGGAAGCGAAAAATGTTCGGAAAGCCGGCGGCCGAGCTCCCTCGTGAGCGGTCCGAAATTGGAATAGATCCGGTTCGAGTCGATCACGCGCAAATAGGGCAGAAGCCGCTCCGAGAGGGGGAGCAGAGGTCTGAGCACTGGCGTCGGCATCTCAAACAGCGCTTCCATGCGGCGAATTCGTCAACGCCAAATCTCCAACTCAACGCTTCTTTGAATGGGCGTGCGTGCGGTGTTTCTGAATCTCGGCGTTGGCGTAGATCGGAGACGAATCGATACGCAGGCGGCGCGCTTTCGATGTCGACCGACGATTGAATTGCCTGAGCGGTTGTCGCGATTTTTGGAGACCTTCGCGCGCGGTGGATTTGAGATTTTTTCCGTCGATCTCAAAGAGAGAATGTCCGGAAATTTGTGCGGGGGCGGTTGTGCGCATCACGCCATGACGAACCTTTGCTCGAACATGATCGTGAATCGGATCTTCACCGCGCACCATTCGCATGATGACATTTTCCATTCTCCCGCGACCTAATGCAAGATGAGATGCAGCAACTTCGTTGCAGAAAATGCATTCGCGTTCTCGCCGCGCGATGCGGCTTCGCGTTCAGCGATTCAATGGCGTTCGTCGTGTAAAATTTCGGACCGCATGCGACCAGCGAACGCAAGAAGCGCAATGACTCTCTTACCGTTTCTCAGCTAACTCTGCGCAATCGCTGAAGATTTTTTGGATCGTGTTCGCGCCGCGCGTTGAAGTTTCGCGTTCAGTGATTCAGTGGCGTTCTTCGCGCAAAATATCCGACGCATTGCGACAGCGAGCGCCGCTAACTCTGTGCAGTCGCTGAATATTTTTTCCTCGCGTGTGCGCCGCGCGATGCGGCTTCGCGTTCAGCGATTCAATGGCGTTCGTCGTGCAAAATATCCGGCGCATTGCAACAGCGAGCGCCGCTAACTCTGCGCAGTCGCTGAATATTTTTTGAATCGCGTTTGCGCTGCGAGATGCAATTTCACGAGCGCCGATTCAACGGCGTCCATCGTGTAAAATTTCGGACCGCATGCGACCAGCGAACGCAAGAAGCGCAATGACTCTCTTACCGTTTCTCAGATAACTCTGCGCAATCGCTGAAGATTTTTTGGATCGTGTTCGCGCCGCGCGTTGAAGTTTCGCGTTCAGTGATTCAGTGGCGTTCTTCGCGCAAAATATCCGACGCATTGCGACAGCGAGCGCCGCTAACTCTGTGCAGTCGCTGAATATTTTTTCCTCGCGTGTGCGCCGCGCGATGCGGCTTCGCGTTCAGCGATTCAATGGCGTTCGTCGTGCAAAATATCCGGCGCATTGCAACAGCGAGCGCCGCTAACTCTGCGCAGTCGCTGAATATTTTT
>Ga0194120_10000412_pt1 | contig 80284 bp, 61 predicted proteins | sample TA2MahCa65mmetaG_FD_148642 | JGI IMG/M metagenome (GOLD analysis project Ga0194120, IMG submission 148642) | Freshwater microbial communities from Lake Tanganyika, Tanzania - TA2015019 Mahale Deep Cast 65m | ecosystem: Environmental > Aquatic > Freshwater > Lake | place: Tanzania: Lake...
TGTCGGACGCGGGGCGCTGGAAGGAGGCGCGCGAGGCGGCCGAGCGGGCTTGCGCGTCGGCGCGCGATGGGACGCCGGCGGAGCGCTCGGCCTCGGCGCGACTGTGGCTGGCGCTCGCCCTCGCCGTGGGAGAGAGCGCGCAGGCCAGCGAGCGGCTCTCGAGCCTCGCCGCGGACCTGCAGATCGCGAGCGACGCCCGCGACGCTTGGCTCGCGGGGCAGGTCAAGGTCCACAGCGGGGATCTGGCGGGCGCACGCGCGCTGTGGCAGGGAGCGCGACGCGACGAGAGCGCCGACTGGGAACGACAGCTCGCGCGCGCGCGCTGCGAGCGCGCGCTCGGCGACCTCGTGGGCGCCTCGGCGACGCTGCTGCGGGCGGAAGATGCGTGCGCGGACGGAAGCGAGCCCGACGTGCTCGCCGAGCGCGCGTCGCTCTTCTTCGAGGCCGACGGCGAGATCGAGCACCCACAGGCCGCCGCGCGCAAGCCCGGAGAGCTGTACCGCAAGGCGCTCGCGCTGCACCGCACCCACGCCGCGAGCCTGCTCGGCCTGTTCGAACTCGGCCGCTTCAACTGGAATCGCCAAAGCACGCCGGCGCACGAGTGGCTCGCGCAATTGCTCGACGCCGTGCCCGACTCGATCGAGGGGCTGCTCGCGCAGGCGAGCGCCGATCTCGACGACGGACGGTTGCCGAACGTGCGCACGACCCTCGCGCGGCTCGAACAGCTCGCGCCGCAACGCCGCGAGCGGCGCACGCTCGCCGCCGCGCTCGCGTGGGTCGAGCACGAGCGCGAGGCGGCCGAGACGCTGCTGGCGGACTTGGCGCAGCAGTGCCCGACCGACGCGACGCCCGAACGCGAGCTCGCGCGCCACCTGTGCGAGCTCTATCGCTTCGCCGAGGCCGCGCCCATCGCGCGCCGAGCGACCGAGCGCGATCCGCAGGACCAGCGCGCGTTCCTCGAGCTCGGTCGCGCGCTCGCGAACATCGGCGACGAAGCCGGCGGGCTCGCGGCGCTCAAGCGCTCGGACGAGCTCGCGCGCAAGCGTCAGAACGCGTGGCGCTCGAACACGATCCAAGTGCTCGAGTCGATGCAGCGACGCTTCGTGATCGAGAGCGGCGAGGGCGACCTGAGCTATGCGTGGACTCCGAGTTCCGCCGAGGTGCTGCGCGCCTATTGGCTGCCGTTTTATTCCGCGGCCCGCGAAGAGCTCGCGCAGCGCTACGGATACACGCCCGGGCCCGTGGTGATCGAGGTCTTCGATCGCTTTCAGGACTTTTCCGTGCGCTCGACGGGGTTCGAGGGCTTTCCCGCGCTCGGCGTGTGCTTTGGGCCGGTCGTGACGTCGGTGGCGCCGCACTCGGAACTGCGCGGCCGCTTCTCGTGGGCGCGCACGAGCTTCCACGAGTTCACGCACGTCGTGCACCTAGGACTCTCTCACAACCGCTGCCCGCGCTGGATCACCGAGGGCCTCGCGACGTGGGAGGAAGAGCACAAGAACCCGGCCTGGACGCGCAACATGCGGCGCGAGCTGCTCGACGCGTATTGGAATCGCGACCTGATTCTCGTGCGCGACCTCAACCGCGCCTTCCGCTCGCAGCGCATCCTGTTCGGCTACTACATGAGCGGGCAGCTGTGCCGCATGCTCATCGAGGAGCACGGCTTCCCGCCGATGATCGCGCTGCTCGAGGCCTTCGACCGCGGCGCGGACCTCGACGCCGCGATCCACGGCACGTTCGGCCAGACACCCGAAGAGCTCGACCGGCGCTTCGCCGCGTACGTGCGGCGCATCGTCGAGCCGCTGCGCATCGAGCCGCGCCACAGCGCCGCGCGCACGACGCAGCTCAAGTTCGAACTCGGCGACACCGTGCCCGCTGACGCGGCAGCGCGCGAGGAGTGGGCCGAAGGCCTGTGCTCGGTCGCCTGGGGGTACTGGCAAGCCGGACGCAAGATCGACGCCGAGCAGGCGCTGCGCGTGCTCGCGCTCGCGGGCGCGCTGCCGCCGCGCGCCCTGTTCCTGCAGGCTGCGCGCGCGGACGAGCGCGGGGACACGGCGGAAGCCAAGCGGCTGTACGAGCAGGGACTCGCGCAGGGTGGCGAGGATTTCCTCGTGCGCCTGCGACTCTCGGAGTTCGCGCAGCAAGCGCGCGACGAGGGCGAGGTCGAGCGACAGCTGCTCGCCGCCGAGCGCGCGTTCCCCGGGTTCGACGAGCGCGGCCGGTGCGCCGAGCTGCGCCTCGCGCGGCTGTACGAGCGCCACGAGCGCGAGGACGAGCGCATCGGAGCGCTCGAGCGCTGGATCCGCTGGGATTCGGACGACTTCGCGACGCGCATGGAGGTCGGCCTGTACCACGCGCGGCGCGGCCAACATGCGCGCGCCGTCCTCCTGTTCGCCGAAGCCAACGAGATCGATCCGTTCCGGCGCGAGCTGCACCGAGTGTGGGGCCTTTCGCTCGCGGCGCTCGCGCGCCATGCGGACGCCGCGCGCGAATTCGCCGTGCAGCGCGCCGTGCCCAGCGAGCTCGATCCCGACGACGGCGAGCCGCTCGACGCTTCGGCGCGCGCCGAGTCGATGGGGCACGAGGCGCTCGCACGGGCGGAACTCGGCGAGCTCGAGCGCGCGCGCGAGCTCGTGCGCGAGGCCTTGGCCCTCGACGGCGGCTGCGAGAGCGCCGAGCGCGCGCTCCAACGGCTCGAGCAGGGCAACTAGGCTTGCGCGCGCGCCGCGGAGGAACGCGCGCGCGGCTCTGCTAGCATTCGCGCATGGCGACTCCCTGCGGCGCGCGCTTCCTCGTCCTCGACGGCATCGACGGCTGCGGCAAGAGCACGCAGGCGCGCTTGCTCGCCGAGGCGTTGACGCGCTCGCGCGGAGTGCCCGCGCTGCACCTGCGGGAACCGGGCAGCACCGCGGTGGGGGAGCGCATTCGCGAGTTGCTGCTCTCGCGCGAGCACGATCTCGATGCGGGCGTCGAATTGCTGCTGTTCACCGCGGCACGGCGCCAGACGCTGCGCGAGCTCGTGCGTCCCGCGCTCGCCGCGGGTCGCGACGTGGTGTGCGAGCGCTTCCACGCGTCGACCTTCGCCTACCAGGCGGTCGCGGGCGGCCTCGCGGAAGACCACGTGCTCTCCGTGCTCCTGCGCTGGGCCGACGATCCTCGACCGGACACGCTGATCCTGCTCGACATCGATCCCCGCGAGGCGGCGCGCCGACGCGCGGGTTTGGAGGATCGCATCGAAGCCAAGGGACTCGAGTTTCAGCGACGGGTGGCCGCAGGCTATCGGCGCTTCGCCGAGCTTCAGCCCGACACGATCGTGATCGATGGCTCCGCGCCCGCCGACGAAGTGGCGCGCGCGGTGCGCGTGGCGGTGGGACTTGGCGGCTGAGTCGGAACTGCAGCGCGCGGACTGGGGCGAGCCGCTCGGGCACGCCGCGACCGTGCGCGGCCTGTGGCAGGCCGCGCGCGCCGCGCGCTTGCCGCACGCGCTGCTCTTCAGTGGCCCCGCGGGCATCGGAAAGTACCGGGCGGCCCGCTGGTTCACGCTCGGGCTGTACTGCGAACGCGGAGTGCCGAGCAAGGACGGCGCGCCCTGCCTTGCCTGTGCGCCCTGCAAGCGCGTGACGAGCGGCTCGCACCTCGACGTTTTCGCCGTCGATCTGCTGGAGACACCGGCGGACGAGCGCCCCGAGGAGCTCAAGATCGGTCGCTTCGTGCGGCGCGAGCGCGACAGCGACTGGGACGGTCGCACGGTCGACGAGTTCCTCGCGCTGCGCGCCGCCGAGGGCGGCTGGCGCGTGGTGCTCGTGCGCGAGATGGAGCGCGCGAACGTCGCCGCGCAGAACTCGATCCTGAAGATGCTCGAGGAACCCGCGCCCAACGTGCTGTGGATCCTCGAGTGTTCCCGCAAGAACGACCTCCTGCCGACGATCGCGAGTCGCTGCGTGCAGGTCCACTTCGAGCGGCTCCCCGTCGAGACCGTGAGCGACACACTGGAGCGCCGCGGCGTGGCTCGCGAGCGCGCGCGGGCGTTGGCGCGCTGGAGTCGCGGTTCGCCCGGCGAGGCGCTGCGCGCGCTGGCGCAGCGCGAGTGGGAGTTGCGCGAGCTGCTCGTCCAAGCCCTGCGCGGCGCAGTGCCGCCGCTGGTCAGTGCCGCGGCGGTGTGGGAGCTCGATGGGACGTTCGAAGGCAAGACCGCCAAGGCGATCGAGCGCGCCCGCGCGCGCACGACCCTCGATCTGGCGCTGGGGTGCCTGCGCGACGTGCTGCTCGCGCGCGAGGGCACGCCGCTCGCGGAGCTCTCTCACGGTGACCTCGCGGCCCTCGAGCTGCCCGTCGCGCGCTCGGGAGCCACGCTGCGCGCGGCCATCGACGGCCTGCTCGCCCTGCGCCGCGACGTCGAGAGCAACATCGATCCGCCGCTGCTGCTCGATTCGGCGTTCCTCGCGCTCGCGCCGAGCGCGGCCGCATGTGCGCGCTAGCGCGAGTCTCGCCGCGCCGTGAGCGCGCGACGTCCGCGGCTAGAGCTTGCGCTCGGCGTGGGCTAGCATGGCCGACCGCCATGCAGGAACTGCGGGACCAACTGCGCAAGATCGCCTTGCAGGACGGGCGCTACTCGCCCGATGCGTTCGTGTTCCTGTTCGAGTCCCTCGACGTCGCGGTGCGCATGGCGGGCAAGGAAGGGCGCAGCGGGGCCTCGCGCCACGTCACCGGTCAGGAAGTGCTGGCTGGCATGCGCGAGAACGCGCTGTCGCGTTTTGGACCGCTCGCGGCCCACGTGTGGCGGCAGTGGGGCGTGCGCGAGACGCTCGACTGGGGGAAGATCGTGTTCCTGTTGATCGACCACAACCTGCTCAAGCGGCAGGACGAGGACAAGCTCGAGGACTTTCGCGAGGGCTTCGACTTCGACGCGGCGTTCGTGACCGGCTATGGGCCACGCCTCGCCGCGGCCCTCGCCGCGTCCGGTTCGAAGGACGGCGCGAGTTGATCGCGGGCTGGAGCACTTCGCGGCGCAATCTCGCGCTCGCCGCGGCCTTCGTCGCGCTGCTGTGGTTCGCGTGGACCGTGCGCGCGGCGCTCAACCCGCTGCTGCTCGGCCTGCTGTTCGCGTACATCCTCAATCCGATGGTGGTGCGGCTGGAGAAGCGCGGCTGGGGCCGCAAACGCGCCGTCAACGTCATCTTCGGCAGCTTCGGCCTCGTCGCCGTGCTGCTCGCGACCGCAGTCGGGCTGCAGGCGCGCGCCCTGTGGCGCGACGTGGCACAGGAGGGCGGTTCGATCGACAAGCTCCAGCGCGAGCTCGGAGAGATCATCGCCTCGACCGAAGCCCGCGCCATCGAGTTCGGCCTCGATCTGCAGGCGTTGCAAGGTCTGCCGACCGAGGCCGGAGGCGAACCTCGGGCCCCGGCGGCCGAGGCGCCGCAGAGCGCGCCGCCGCACCAGCCGCAGGCCTCGATCCCGCGCGGCTTCGAGCAGGGCTCGCTGCTCGACGAGGTCTTCCAACGCGCGCGCCGCTGGGCCTTCAGCGCGGATGGGGCGCAGGCCGCGGGCGGAGTGTGGGGGACTCTGAGCTCGGCCTTCGGCTCCCTGATGACGGTGCTGACGCTGCTGTTCCTCGTGCCGCTCTACACGTGGTTCCTCCTGTTCGAGCTCGAGCGCGTGTCGAGCTTCGTGCGCGCTTACATTCCGGCCAACCAGCGCGAGCAGTGGAGCCGCATCGGCGCGGAGATGGCCGAGATGCTCGGCGCGTTCTTCCGCGGACGCCTGCTCGTGTGCCTCCTCAAGGGCCTGGTCCTCACCGTCGTCATGGGCGTGCTCGGCGTTCCCTACGCGTTGCTCGCCGGAATGCTCGGAGGCGTGCTCGCCCTGATTCCAGTGATCGGACCGGGCGTCAGCTACCTGATCGCGTTCCTGCTGGCGCTGCTCGCGCACGGGCCGCTCGAGGCCACTTGGCGGGTCGGCGTCGTGCTCGCGCTCGGCGAGGTGGTCGAGACCTACGTTCTGATTCCGCGCGTGCTCGGCGACCGGCTCGGGCTGCCTACGGTGGTGGTGCTCGCGAGCTTGACGGTCTTTGGAGCTGCGCTCGGGCTGTTCGGGCTGCTGCTCGCGCTGCCGCTCACCGCCGGTTCGGTCATCCTCGCCAAGCAGCTGCTGCTCCCCTCGCTCAAGGAATGGGCCGAGGGGCACAAGGCCTGATCGGCCCCGCGCCCCTACCGTCGCTCGAGCCCCTGCCGTCGCTCGAACCCCTCCCGTCGCTCGAACCCGAGCTGGCGCTAGTTCTCGAGCGAATCGGCGATCACCTCGACGAGCTCGCGCAGCGTCGACTCGGACAGGCGCCGATCGGCCTTGAGCGCCGAGTTGAGGGCGTCGAGCGCATCGCGCAGGCGGGCCTTGTCGTCCCGTGCCACGGCGAGCCGCGGCGAATTGTCCGGCTGGATCGTCGCGCGGTACTCGTCGATGTCCGCGACGGAGCGGCCGAGCGAGTCGAACAGATTGCGGATGGCGGCCTGCAATTGCAGGTCCTCGACGAAGTCGCCCTGCGGAAACTCCTGACCGCGCGCGTCTTGCACGCGGCGGCGGATCTCGGCGCGCAACAGTTGGCGCACGTCATCGGGCGAGAGCGGCGTCTTGAGGCCCCCGTAGAGCTCGGCGAAGCCCGGATAAAGCGTCACGTCCTTGCGATCGTTGTCGGCGAGACGCGAGAACAGGTCCTTGTGCTCGGCCCAGTTGCGGTCGACGTACTCGCGCGGCTTGTGCAGGTCGCGCAGCTTGAGCATGGCCTCGACGCGCCAGGCCTCGAGTCGGCTCGCGGCGACGGCCAGATCCGGAGACACGCCGCCGGAGTTGAGCAGGTTGCCGTCCTTGTCGACCTCGCGGTGGATCGAGCGGTCGGTCGGCAGGTAGTAGCGGGCGATCGTGAGCTTGACGCGCGGCGCGAAGTCGAACTCGCCGTCGGCGTCCCAGTCGCGGGTGATCTTCTCCCAGTTGTCCCAGCGGCCGTTGCGGTTTTCGTCGCTGTACTGGTCGTCGCGGTAGGGCGGGAGCTGCATCAGCGACTGCACCGAGCCCTTGCCGAAGCTGCGCTCGCCGATCACGATCGCGCGGCGGTGGTCCTGCAGCGCACCGGAGACGATCTCGGCCGCCGAGGCGGTGAAGCGGTTGACGAGCACCACGATCGGCATGTCGGGCGGAATCACGGGCTCGGAGCGTGTCGCGAGCTTCTCCGTCTCGCGCAGCGGACTCTTGGTGGACACGACCAGCGTGCCCTTGGGCAAGAACAGGCCCGAGACGTTGACCGCCTCCTCGAGCAACCCGCCGGAGTTGTTGCGCAGGTCGAGCACGAGGCCCTCCATGCCGGCGGCGAGCAGCTCCTCGAGCGGTCCACGCAGCTCGCGGCTCGCCACCTGCGAGAATTCCTGCAGCACGATCATCCCGAGCTTGCCGGGCAACATCTGGTGCTGCTCGGCGGGGATCGTGATCGAGCCGCGCTCGACCTCGACCACCATCTCCTCGCTCGGACGATCGACCAGCGTCGAGTCCATGCCGCGCCGCCACACGTACAGGCGCACCTTCGTGCCCGGCCGCCCCTTCAGGCGCTTGATGATCTCGTCGGTGGGCTTGCCGAGCGTCGGCCAGTCGTCGATGCGCACGATCTTGTCCTCGCTCATGAGCCCCGCCTTGTAGGCCGGACCGGAGTAGATCGGGCGCGTGATCGTGAACAGGCCGTCCAGACGGTCTTCGCCGACGTAGGCGCCGATGCCGCCGTAGCCCGCGGCGAGATCCTGCTCGAAGCGCTCGTAGACCTTGGGAGCGAGGTAGGAGCTGTGCTCGTCGAGGCTCTGCAACATGCCTTGCATCGCGGCCTCGAGCAGCTCGTCGCGCGTGACGTCGTTGCCGTCGGGATGCGCGCGGCGGATCATCGCCATCAGGTTCTTCAGCCGATCGAACTCCTCGTTGCTCGGAGCCGCGGGGTCCTTCTCGCCGGCCTCCAAGCGCTGCAATTCGGCGAGGTTCTTGAGCTTGCGCTCGCCGACCTCGCGCGTGCGCTCGCGCTCGAGGTAGGCCTGCGCGAGCAGGCCGCGCTCGTCGGGAGCCACCGCGAGGCGTTCGAGTTCCTCCTGCAGCTTGCCGGTGACCTCCGCGCCGCTGCGCGCGAGCGCGAGCGCGCCGAGCGCGCGCAGCTCCGCGGCGCCCGACTCGAGGAACTCGCTCATCAGTCCGCGCGCCTTGCGCACGTCGTCGCCCATCCCGATGCGACCCTGCGCGAAGGCGGCGTCCAGCCGCAGGGCGCTCGTGCGCGCGGCGTCCGCCGCCAGCGCGTGCAGGCGGTCGAGCAGCCCGCGGCGCGCCTCGGGCTCGAGCGTGCGGAAGGTCGTGTTGGCCGCCAGACCGCAGGCCGCGCGCAGGATCGCCTCGTCCTTGGAGCCGAGCAGGCCGTTCAACGCGTCGGCGAGCTTGACCTTGGCGGCAGCGGCGTCGGCGCCCTCGAGGCGCGCCGCGACGAGGGCCAACGTGGCGCGCGGCCCACGCTCACCATCTCCGAGGGTGCGCTCGAGCACCACGTCGACGTCCCCGACCTCGAGCTCGCGCGCGGCGTCGCGCACGCGCGACGCGCAACGCCAAACCGCGTCGATCGAGTCCTGCCGTTCGGCGCGCTCGAGTTCCTGGCGCAAGAGCCCCTCGAAGTCGGCGCCCTGCGCGGGCGCACTCCTTCCCGAGAGCGCGGCGGGCGAGGCGTGAAGGTAGCTCGGGGCGAGCGATAGAAGCGGAAGAACCGCGGTCAGCACAAGGCGCATCGTGTCTCCTCTGGGCACCGGACAGTGGACCCTGAGCGAAGCAAGATCGACCGTGGGAGGCCTCGATCCCAAGCCGCGCGGGCTCCGGTCGTGCGCTACTCTAGGCTCGACCGGGTGCGCTCCGCGCCCGGGAACGAAAAACATACCGAGCCGGACCACGTGCGATGTCGCAGAGCGAGAACCCGTCGAATCCCCTGACCCACGTCGCGCAGGGAGCGGCGGGGAGCGAGTCGCGCATGGTCGACGTCGGCGCGAAGCCCTCGAGCGTGCGCCGCGCATTGGCCCGCGCTCGCGTGCGGCTGGGCGCTGGCACGCTCGGCGGCGTGCTCGCCGGCGCGGGTCCCAAGGGCGCGGTGACGGAAGTGGCGCGCGTGGCGGGCATCCTCGCCGCGAAACGCACGGCGGAGTGGATCCCGATGTGCCACACGCTCGCGCTCGACTCCGTGCGGATCGAGTTCGAGGAGCGCGACGGGGACGTGCTCGAGATCCGCTGCGAAGCGCGCTGCACGGGCCGCACCGGCGTCGAGATGGAGGCCATGGTGGGGGCGAGCGCCGCCGCGCTCACGGTCTACGACATGACCAAGGCGCTCGGGCACGGCATCTCGATCGAGCAGGTCGAGCTGCTCGAAAAGGACGGCGGCAAGAGCGGATCGTGGCGCCGGGCGGCCTCGACAGGCACCTCGACAGGCACCTCGACAGGCACCTCGACAGGCATCTAGGGCAGGGCAGCTAGGGGAGGGGCCTTCGGGGCCAGGGGCCCCGCGCCCGAGGGGGCGAACCGCGGCCGCGGAGTCGCTAGGATGGTGGCCTTCCCAAGTCGCCCGCCCGCCCGAACCCGCAGCCCCGCCCCTATGGCCAAGAAGAAGGCAATCAAGAAGGCCTCGAGCCCTGCTCCGTCGACTCCGGCGCCCCGTGCAGACGTGGACCTCGCCCTCGTCGAGGCCCTGCTGCGGCTGATGAAGGACTCGGAGGCGACCGAGCTCGACATCGACAACCAGAAGGTCGGCCTGCGCGTCCACCTGCGCCGCGGCTCGAGCGCTGCGGCCGCCGCGGCTCCGGTGGTGCACGTCCTGCAAGGTGGCGCCATGGCGGCCGCGCCGCTCCCCGCCGCCGCGCCCGCTCCGACCGCCGCGCCGCTCCCCGCTGCCGCGCCCGCGGGGCCGCCGCCGGGGACCAAGGAGTTCAAGAGCCCGATGGTGGGCACCTTCTACCGCTCGTCGTCGCCCGACGCGGAGCCCTTCGCGAGCGTGGGCAAGTCGGTCAAGCCCGACTCGACCCTGTGCATCATCGAGGCCATGAAGGTGATGAACGAGATCAAGGCGGAGTGCTCGGGGACGATCGTCGAGGTGCTCGTCGAAAACGGCGCCGCGGTCGAGTTCGGGCAGCCCCTGTTCCTGATCAAGCCCTGATCGCGCTCGGAGCGCCCACCCCATGTTCGGACGCATTCTGATCGCCAACCGCGGCGAGATCGCGCAGCGCGTGATCCGCACCTGCCGCGAGCTGGGCATCGAGACGGTCGCCGTGTACTCGGAGGCCGACGCCGACGCGCTCTACCTGCGCCAAGCCGACGAGACGATCTGCATCGGTCCGGCGCAGAGCGCCAAGAGCTACCTCAACATCCCGGCGATCATCAGCGCCGCGGAAGTCGCCGACGTGGACGCGATCCACCCCGGCTACGGGTTCCTCTCGGAGAACGAGCACTTCGCCGAGGTCTGCAACTCCTGCAACATCACCTTCATCGGACCCGATCCGGAGTCGGTGGCCGCGGTCGGCAACAAGGCGCGCGCGCGCGCCATGGCGGTCGAGGCGGACGTCCCGGTGGTGCCGGGCTCGGACGGGCCGGTGCAAGACGAGCGGACCGCGCTCGAGGTCGCGCAGCGGCTCGGCTATCCGGTGATGATCAAGGCCTCCTCGGGCGGCGGCGGGCGCGGCATGCGCATCGCGCGCAACGATCCGAGCCTCGTCTCCGGCTTCCACGCCGCGCGCGCGGAGGCCGAGGCGGCCTTCGGCGACCCGACCGTGTACCTCGAGAAGTTCGTCGAGAATCCGCGCCACATCGAGGTGCAGTTGCTCGGCGACAAGCACGGCAACGTGATCCACCTGTTCGAGCGCGACTGCTCGGTCCAGCGCCGTCACCAGAAGCTGATCGAAGAGGCGCCTTCGCCGTCGCTGACGCCGGAGCTGCGCAAGCGCATGGGGGAGGCGGCCGTGCGCCTCGCCAAGCACGCCAAGTACCACAACGCGGGCACGTGCGAGTTCCTGCTCGACCGCAAGGGCAACTTCTACTTCATCGAGGTCAATGCCCGCATCCAAGTCGAACACACCGTGACCGAGATGGTCACCGGCGTGGACCTCGTGCGCGAGCAGATCCTCGTGGCGGCGGGGGAGAAGCTGTCCTACCGGCAGGAGGACATTCGGATTCAGGGGCACTGCATCGAAGTGCGCATCAATGCCGAGGACCCTGAAAAGGACTTCCAGCCCTCGCCCGGCTTGATCCAGATGTACGCCCCGCCGGGGGGACCTGGCATCCGAGTCGACAGCCACGCCTACAGTGGCTACCGCATCCCGCCGAACTACGACTCGATGATCGGAAAGCTCCTCGCGCACCGCTCGAACCGCGACGCCGCCATCGCCACGATGCTGCGGGCGCTCGATGAGTACGTGATCGTCGGTCCCAAGACCACGATCCCGCTGCTCTCCAAGGTGCTCGACCACGCCGAGTTCCGCACCAGCCGCCACGACACGGGTTTCGTCGAGCGCTTCCTGAGCGCGCATCCCTCGGCCAAGCACAAGCAACCATGAGACACCTCGCGGCGAACCTCGCGGCGAAGCTCGCGGCGAACCTCGCGGCGATCCTCGGGGCGATCCTCGGGGCGCTCTCGCTCGCTTCGATCGGCGCGGGCTGCGTGGCGCGCGACACCCAGCGCTGGCCCGGCCCGTTGCGGTCGACGCAGGATCCACTGCCGCCCGGCGATGCCCTGCGTCACCCCGCCGGACCCGAAGAGGTGTCCGTGCAGCGGCACGCCGATCCGGTGCAAGTGCGCCCGGCGGGAGCGCTGCGCGGCTACCCGCTGTCGTTCTTCGACAAGCGCGCGCGCCTGACGGCCGGGGGCGGCGTGATCGTCTCGCCCGGTGGTCGCGCCGAGGTGATCTGGCCCGATGGCGCCAACGTGGTGCTGTCCGGCGAAACGGTCGGCTGGGTCGGCTCGCCGTCGCGCGGCGAGCCCGTGTTCGAGTTTCAGGAACTCGACCGCGCGCGCATCGAACTGCGCGAGGGCATGCAGGTGCGCCTGATCGGCGGCGCGCTGCTGACCGGCAACTCCGGCCCCTACATGCTCGACCACGGGCCCGACGAGACGCTCTCGGTCCGTAACCAGAGCAAGGCACCGCTGCAGATCGCGTTCCGCGACGAGCGCATCGAACTCGCCGCCGGTCAGATCGTCGTGCTGCCGCTGCTCTCCTCGGGCGGCGCTCCCACCGGCAGCTCGTCCGAGCTCTCGCGCTTCCAAGGTCAGGGCTTCCTGCTGCGCCTCGCGGGCGAACCGGAGTGTCGCGAGGAAGAGCAGCGCGTGATCGTCTCCGCCGCGAGCGACCGCCCGGCCGAGATCCACACCTTCGGCGTGCGCGTGCGGCTCCCGGCCCTCGAGCGCGCCACCTTCTCCACGCCGTCGGGAACGCCTCCGACGCCGACGCCGCGCGATCCGCGTGGCCAAACCCCCTAGAACGTGAACTCGATGAGCCACAAGAAAAAGCGCGTCGTCATCACCGGCGGAGCCGGTTTCCTCGGCAGCCACCTCTCCGATCGCTTCCTGGCCGAGGGCTGGGAAGTGATCTGCATGGACAACCTGATCACCGGCGACCTGCGCAACATCGAGCACGTCACAGGTCGCAGCGATTTCCACTTCTATCACCAGGACGTGACCGAGTTCATCCACGTGCCCGGGCGCGTCGACGCGGTCATGCACTTCGCCTCGCCGGCCAGCCCGATCGACTACCTCGAGCTGCCGATCCAGACGCTCAAGGTCGGCGCCATGGGCACGCACAAGGCGCTCGGCCTCGCGCGCGAGAAGAACGCGCGCTTCCTGCTGGCGTCGACCTCGGAGTGCTACGGCGATCCGCTCGTCCACCCGCAGAAGGAAGACTACTGGGGCAACGTCAACCCCGTCGGCCCGCGCGGCGTGTACGACGAGGCCAAGCGCTTCGCCGAGGCCATGACCATGGCCTACCACCGCTACCACAAGGTGCAGACGCGCATCGTGCGCATCTTCAACACCTACGGACCGCGCATGCGCCTGAACGACGGACGCGCGCTGCCGGCGTTCATGAGTCAGGCGCTCAAGGGCGAGGACGTGACGGTGTTCGGCGACGGCTCGCAGACGCGCTCGTTCTGCTACGTCGAGGACTTGGTCGACGGCATCTACCGCCTGCTGCACTCCGACGAGGTCTACCCGACCAACATCGGCAACCCCGGCGAGATGACCATCCAGCAGTTCGCCGAGCGCGTGATCAAGCTCACGGGCTCCAAGTCGAAGATCGTCAACAAGCCGCTGCCGGTCGACGATCCCAAGGTGCGCCAACCGGACATCTCCAAGGCCCGCCGCATCCTCGGCTGGGAGCCGCGCTACGACCTCGACGCGGGGCTGGCGAAGACGCTCGACTACTTCCGCTCGCGGATCGACGCGCCGCTGGTCGGACCGCTGGTCGGACCGCTGGTGGGCAAGCAGGGCTGAGACCGCCATGTGCGGCATCGTCGGAGCCTTCTCGCGCAACGGCGCCGTGCTCGACGGCATGCTCGCGGGCCTGCGGGTCCTCGAGTACCGCGGCTACGACAGCTGCGGCGTCGCCGTCGTCGAGGGCGAGAAGGTCGAGATTCGCCGCAAGGTCGGCCGCCTGACCGAGCTGGAGAAGCTGCTCGGGGACGGCGCGCTCGACGGAGCGCGCATGGGCGTGGGCCACACGCGCTGGGCCACGCACGGCGCCCCGTCCGACGAGAACGCTCACCCGCACTCCGACGGCAGCGGACGGCTCGCGCTGGTGCACAACGGCATCATCGAGAACTTCCTCGAGCTGCGGCGCGAACTGCAGGCCGAGGGACGCGTGTTCACGAGCGAGACGGACACCGAGGTGCTCTCGCACCTCGTCGGTCGCGAGCTCGCGCGCGGCGCGACGCTCGTCGACGCCGTGCGCGCGGCACTCGCGCGCGTGCGCGGCTACTACGCCATCGCGGCCATGTCGCCGACCAACGGCGGCGCGCTCGTGTGCGCGCGCCAGGGTCCGCCGCTGGTCGTCGCGACCACGGCCGACGGGGCCTACCTCGGCTCGGACGTGCTCGCGCTGCTGCCGCACACGCGCGAGGTGGTGTACCTCGAGGACGGGGACGTCGCACAGCTCACGCCGGGCAAGCTGGTGGTCACCGATCTGGCGGGCAAGCCGCTCGCGCGCCGCGCGCGACGCGTCGAGTGGGACGCCGAACAGGCGAGCAAGGCGGGCTATCCGCACTTCATGCTCAAGGAGATCCACGAGCAGCCCGACGTGCTCGCGCGCACGGCCTTCGATCGCATCCTGTCGGCCTCGGGCGACGTCTCGTTCGAGCACGGCGACTGGAGCGATGCGCGGCTGCGCACGTTCGAGCGCCTACAGGTGATCGCCTGCGGCACGGCGCTGCACGCCGGCATGGTCGCGAAATACTTGATCGAGCAGCTCGCGCGCCTGCCGGTCGATCTCGACTACGCCAGCGAATTCCGCTACCGCGAACCCGTGCTCGCGACCTCCACGCTCTCGCTCGCGGTCTCCCAATCGGGCGAGACCGCGGACACGCTCGCGGCGCTGCGCCTCGCGCGCGAGCTCGGCGCGGCGACGGCCTCGATCTGCAACGTGATGGGATCGACCGTCGTGCGCGAGAGCGACGCGACGATCCTCACTCACGCGGGTCCGGAGATCGGCGTCGCGAGCACCAAGGCCTTCGTGGCGCAAGTCGTGGCCGCGTTCCTGCTCGCCGTGCGGCTCGGACGCGCTCGCGGCACGCTCGACGCAACTCGCGGGCGCGCGCTGCTCGACGAGCTGCGCCGGTTGCGCCCGCGCATGGAAGCGCTGCTCTCGCCACAGACGATCGAGAAGGTCGGCGCGATCGCGCGCGCCCACGTCGACGCTCAGGGCTTCTTCTTCCTCGGGCGCGGGGTCAACTTCCCGATTGCTCTCGAAGGCGCGCTCAAGCTCAAGGAGATCAGCTACGTGCACGCCGAGGGCTACGCGGCCGGCGAGATGAAGCACGGGCCGATCGCGCTGATCTCCAAGGGCATGCCGATCGTGGTGGTGAACGCGCCGGGCGCCGTCGCCGACAAGGTGCGCAGCAACCTGCACGAGGTGAAGGCGCGCGGCGGCCACGTGATCTCGATCGGTTCCGACGCGGCGAGTCACGAGCTCGCCGACGAGTGGATCGAGGTGCCCTCGGCCATCGAGCCGCTGTCGGCCGTGCTGAACGTGATTCCGCTGCAGCTGTTCGCGTACCACCACGCGCTCGCACGCGGCAACGACATCGACAAGCCTCGCAACCTCGCCAAGAGCGTGACGGTGGAGTAGGGGAACGAAGTGGCACGCATCCTCGTCACCGGCGGCGCCGGGTTCATCGGTTCCCACACCAGCGAGCGGCTGCTCGCGCGCGGCGACGAGGTCGTCGTGCTCGACAACTTCAACGACGCGTACGACCCGGCGATCAAGCGTGCGAACGCCTCCGCGCTCGCGGGAGCGCGCATCGTCACGGGCGACATCCGCGACCGCGAACTGGTGCGCAAGCTGTTCGCCGAGGGGCGCTTCGACGCCGTGGTGCACCTCGCCGCGATGGCGGGAGTGAGACCTTCGTTGCTCGACCCGCTGCACTACGAGGACGTCAACATGCGCGGCACGATGACGTTGCTCGAAGAAGCGCGCGCGCGAGCCGGGCTGCGCTTCGTGTTCGCCAGCAGCTCGTCGGTGTACGGTGCGCGCGACAAGGTGCCGTTCAGCGAAGCCGACGACATTCCGCACCCCGTCTCGCCCTACGCCGCGACCAAGCGCGCGGGCGAGCTCATGTGCTACACCTACCACCATCTGTTCGGCGTGCCGGTGTCCTGCCTGCGCTTCTTCACGGTGTATGGCCCGCGCCAGCGCCCCGAGATGGCGATCGCGAAGTTCACGCGCTCGATTCTCGATGGCGAGGCGATCCCGTTCTTCGGCGATGGTTCGACGCGCCGCGACTACACCTACGTCGACGACATCGTCGACGGCGTCGTGGCCGCCCTCGATCGCTGTGAGGGCTACGAGATCTACAACCTCGGCGAGAGCGCGACGACCACGCTGACCGAGCTCGTCGACGGCCTCGCGCGCGCGCTCGGCAAGCCCGCGATCCTCGACCGCCAGCCCAACCAGCCCGGCGACGTGCCGCTCACGTGCGCCGACGTGTCCAAGGCGCGCGCGAGACTCGGCTACGAGCCGCGCACGCCCGTCGCCGTCGGCCTCGCACGCTACGTGGCGTGGTACCGCCGCCAACTCGCCCCCGCCGCGCGCTGATCCACCTCGCCAACGTCCAAGCTCCAGCACACGGAGAGCTCCCCATGAAAGGCGTCATCCTCGCAGGCGGTCTGGGATCGCGGCTCTTCCCGCTGACCAAGATCACCAACAAGCACCTGCTGCCGGTGTACGACCGGCCGATGATCTACTACCCGATTCAGGCGCTGGTGAACGCCGGGGTGCGCGACATCATGATCGTCACCGGCGGGCGCAAGTCGGGCGACTTCCTCTCGCTGCTCGGAAACGGCTCGGAGTTCGGGCTCAAGCACCTCAACTACACCTACCAAGAGGGCGAGGGCGGCATCGCCGAAGCGCTCGGCCTCGCGTCGCACTGGGCCGCGGGGGAAAAGGTGTGCGTCGTGCTCGGCGACAACATCATCCAGTACAACATCGCCAAGGCCGTGCGCGACTTCGAGGCGCAGTCCAAGGGCGCCAAGATCCTGCTCAAGGAAGTGCACGATCCCGAGCGTTTCGGCGTGGCGGAGCTCGAGGGCGAGCGCGTCGTGCGCATCGTCGAGAAGCCCAAGGCGCCGAAGTCGAACAAGGCCGTGATCGGCGTGTACCTCTACGACGCGCGCGTGTTCGAGATCATCAAGACGCTGAAGCCCTCGGAGCGCGGCGAGCTCGAAATCACCGACGTGAACAACTGGTACATCCGCGACGGCTCGATGACGTTCGAGACGCTGCAGGGCTGGTGGACCGATGCGGGCACCTTCGAGTCGCTGCACCGCGCGAGCTGCCTCGTCGCCGAGGGCGGCGCCAACCTGATGGACGATCCGCGGCTCTCGCCGGGGCGCGCGTCGAAGTGAGCGGCCGCGGCGCAGCGCGCGTCCTCGTCACGGGCGCGGCCGGAATGCTCGGCAGCGAGCTGTGCCTGCGCGCACCGCACGGCTACGAGGCCGTCGGGACCGACCTCGCCGCCGGCGCGCTCGTGAGGCTCGCGGGGCTCGACCTGTGCGACGAAGCCGCGCTCGAGCGCGTGTTCGTCGAGCATGGACCGTTCGTGGGCGTGCTGCACTGCGCGGCCTACACGGCCGTCGACAAGGCGGAGAGCGAGAGCGCGCTCGCGCGCCGCGTCAACGTGGACGCGACACGCGCGCTCGCCCGCGGCTGCGCGCGCCACGGGGCGTGGCTCGTCGCCGTCAGCACGGATTTCGTGTTCGACGGCGCGGCGAGCGTGCCGTACACCGAGCGCGACGCGCCCGCGCCGCTGTCGGTCTACGGGGCCACGAAGCTCGACGGCGAGCGAGCCGCGCTCGAGGAGAACCCGGGGCGCACCGCGATCGTGCGCACGCAGTGGCTCTACGGGCCGCGCGGCAAGCACTTCCCGCGCACGATCCACGCGCTCGCGCGCGAGCAGGGGCGCCTGCGAGTCGTGAACGATCAGTACGGCTCGCCGACCACCACGCTGGAACTCGCGCCCGCCCTGTGGGACGTGCTCGCGCTGCGCGCAAGCGGCGTCTTCCACGCGGCGTGCGAGGGCTCGTGCAGCTGGCACGAGTTCGCCGTCGCCATTGTGTGCGCGACCGGCCTCGCTCACGTGAGCGTGGAGCCTTGCCGGACGCAGGAATTCCCGCGCCCTGCCCGCCGTCCGGCGTACAGTGTCCTCGACAGCGCGCGCCTCGCCGCGCTGCGCGGTCGGCCGCTCGCGCCCTGGCGCGAGGCGCTGGCTTCGTACCTGCGCGCGGAACCCTTGGCATGAAGACCCTGATCGTCACCGGCGGCGCCGGCTTCATCGGCTCCAACTTCCTGCAGCTCTTGGCGGCCTCGCGGCCGGACTGGACGGTCGTCAACCTCGACGCGCTCACCTACGCGGGCAACCTCGAGAACCTGATCGCGCTCGAAGGCTGGAAGAACTACACGTTCGTGCGCGGGGACATCGCGCAACGCGAGGATGTCGAGCGCGCCTTCCACGCGGCGGGCGAGTCAGGCACGAGCGTGTCGGTGGTGCACTTCGCGGCCGAGAGCCACGTCGACCGCTCGATCGAGTCCGGCCTGCCGTTCGTGCGAACCAACGTGCTCGGAACGCAGGTGCTGCTCGACGCGTCGCGCGCGCACGGGGTCGAGCGCTTCGTCCACGTCTCGACGGACGAGGTCTATGGTTCGCTCGGCGACGCGGGCTACTTCACCGAGGAGACCCCGCTCGCACCCAACTCGCCATACTCGGCGAGCAAGGCCGCGAGCGACCTGCTCGTGCGCGCGGCCGTTCACACCCACGGCTTTCCCGCGCTCGTGACGCGCTGCTCGAACAACTACGGCCCGTACCAGTTTCCCGAGAAGCTCATCCCGCTGATGATCGCCAAGGCCAGCGACGGGGAGCCGCTGCCGGTGTACGGCGACGGGAAAAATGTTCGCGACTGGCTGTACGTCGTCGATCACTGCGAGGCGATCCTCGCCGTGCTCGAGCGCGGCCGCGTGGGCGAGACGTACAACATCGGCGGGCACAACGAGTACGAGAACATCGCCATCGTGCGGCGGGTGCTCTCGGAACTGGGAAAGCCCTGGGACCTGATCCGCTACGTCAAGGACCGCCCCGGGCACGACCGCCGCTACGCGATCGACGCCTCGAAGATCGAGCGCGAACTGGGCTGGAAGCCGCGCTACCGCTTCGAGGACGCGCTGCCGCTGACGATCGAGTGGTACCGATCCCACGCTGCGTGGTTGCAAAGGGTCCGCAGCGGTGCCTACCGTGAGTACCTAGCCCGCCAGTATGGGGGCTAGGCCGCACCCCTTTCCGCAAGCTCCGGGCCGTCCCGGGCCGATGGAGGGGGGCGCCCTGTCCCCTTGGGGCAACCAAGCCCCCCCGATCCATGACCACGGCCAAGCACTTCTGGCTCACTGCCCTGCTCGTCGCCATCGCGCTCGCGACGGGCGCGTGCAGCAGCACCGCCCCCGACAAGCGCGTGCTGCAGTACCTCAATGACAAGGGCTTCGGCAACCGTTACACGGGCAACGCCGAGGACCAGAACTACGTCACGATCGGAGACACGATCCAGATCGGTGACGCGTTCAACACGGAGATCAACCAGACCGTGCGCATCGAAATCGACGGCACGGTGGTGCTGAACGAGATCGGCGAGGTGCACGTCGCTGGACAGACGCGCTCGGAGCTCGAGGCCTTCCTGACGCAGAAGTACGCGCCGTACTTCGCTCAATTGAAAGTGGAAGTTCGGATCCAGACCGCCGGCAAGGTGTACTACGTATTCGGCGAGGTCGCCGGTCAGGGCCGCAAGCAGTTCCCCGGCGACCTGACGGTGTTCGACGCCGTGATGGACGCCAATCCCGACCCGCAGACCGCCAACCTCGCGCGCACGCGCGTGATCCGCGCCGATCCGCGCGATCCGCTGGTCATCCCGGTCAACATCTCGGCCATGCTCGATGGCAACGGCGACTCGACCGACAACATCCAGCTGCGCGAGCGCGACATCATCTACGTGCCGCCCACGATGATCGCGGAGTTCGGCTACTTCCTCGCGGACTTGATGTTCCCGATCACCAACGTGCTGCGCAACATCGCCATGTCGATGTGGATCATCAACGGCGGCGGCTTCGGCGGTCGCGGCTTCCGCAACACGAACAACAACCAGAACGGGTTCTTCTAGGGAACTGCGTGCCATGGCGCCCGCCAACCAGAGTCAGAACCAGTTGATGGAAGTCGCGTCGGCCGTGCGCCGGCGCCTTGGTCGCGTGCTCGCGCCGACCGCGGTGGTGCTTTCGCTCGGCGTGCTCGCGAGCGGTCTGGTGCCGAAGAAGTACACCGCGTACACGGCGCTCGAAGTGCGCGACGTGCCGCTGCCGTTCAGCGGACAAGGCGGCATGGACACGACCGCGATCGTGCGCGACGTCACGGCGACTCCGTGGCAGATCAAGCAGTACGAACGCGTGCGGCGCGTGATCGAGAAGCTCGAGTGGCCCGAGTACACCGCGCTCAACCCCTCCGAGCAGAACGACTTCGTGCGCAAGCAGATCGATGCCATCGGACTGACTCCGCTGGCCGCCAAGAACCCGGGCGGCTCCAGCCTGATCGGCATCTCGTACACGATCGACGATCCGCAGCGCGCCGAGCAGTTCCTGAACCGGCTGCGCGATGCGTACACGCAAGAGGTCCTCGATCGCTACCGCAAGGACGCACGGCTCAACCTCGAGGTGCTGCGCAACAACATGGCCGCGGCGGCCAACGAATTGAACAAGCGCAACGAGGAGTCCGCCAAGTTCCAGAAGGACTACGCGATCTCGGCGACGCAGCAGGCCCCCGGCGGCGGACGCCAGCGCGACGAGGATCCGGTCTTCACGCGGCTCAACCAGTCGATCGTGAAGCTCGCCGAAGCCGAATCGCAAATCACCTCCGACAAGGCCGCGCTCGGCGCGCTCGGCGAGCAGTACGAGGCCGAGCCCCTGACGCTCGCCGACGCCGCGGCGCTCTCGGGCGGAGTCAGCTTCGACGACGAGCTCGCGCGCATCGAGCAGGAGATCGCGGACCTGCGCGAGACCCAGCGTCCGTACAAGGAAATCGCGACGCCCTATCAGGTGGCCGAGCGCAAGATTCGGATCCTCGAGGAGAAGGCGGCTCAACTGCGCTCGCGCGCCTCGGCGCCCGAGTTGCGCACGACCACGCGCCCCAATCCGCGCCGCGATCAACTGCTCGGAGAGATCCAGCAGCGCGAGCTGTCGCTCAAGCAGGCGGAGGCGCAGCGAGCCCAGCTCGACCGCGATGTCGCGGCGTTGCGCATCCAAAACGCGGAGCGCGTGGAAATCTTCAAGGAGCTGCGGGACCTCGACGCGCGCGCGACCGTCGCGAACGACAACTACCAGAAGGCGAGCGCGGCGTTTCTGGCGCAGAAGCGCTTCGTGGATCAGATCACGGAAGGCACGTCGAGCCCGTTCGAAGTGACCGAGCTCGCGCGTGCGCCCACCGACCCGAGCTCGCCGTCCGGCGCGATCGTGATCGCGGGATCCGCCGCCCTCGGTCTGGGGCTGGGGCTCTTGTGGGCGCTCGCCAGCGAATTCGGTCGCAATGGATTCCGCGGGGCCGCCGACGCGGGGCGTGCGCTCGCCGTCCCCGTGCTCGGCATCGTCAACGAGATCCGCACGCGCAGCCAGCGTCGCGACGACGCCACTCGCCGCGCCATCGCGGTCGTTGCCACCCTCGCCTTCGCCGGTTCGATCCTGTGGGTGGCGTGGGCCTTCGACAACCGCCCGCAGTTGCTCGGCTCGGGGCTCGCCAGCGCGCTCGACGATCTCCGCGAGGCGTTGCGCTAGAGGGTCACGTGCCCGTCGCGCTCCACACTCTCGGTGCGATCAAGACGCGGGATCGCCGCGGGAGACGGACCTAGCCCGTGCGCGACGTCCTCTTTTCGCTGGTGATCTTGGTGTTGCTGCCGGTCTGTTTCCGGCGGCCCTTGATCGGCGTGCTCTCGTTCTCGTGGCTCGCCTACATGCGCACGCAGGATCTGTGCTGGGGATTCGCGCGCGAGCAGCGCTGGTCGTTCTTGATCGCCGGCGTGACGCTCGCGGGTCACCTCGCGCGCCCCGGATCCAAGTGGCTCGAACGGGACCTGCGCTCGACCGTGATGGTCTTGCTCGCGATCTGGGTCGGCTTCTCGATCCTCTCCGCGGGCGACTTGGATCCGATCATCATCGACCTGTACGTCGAGTACTGCAAGATCGTCGGCATCGCCCTGTTCACGACCGCCGTCGTCACACGACGCGAGCATCTGCGCGTGTTGATGTGGGTCATCGCTCTCTCGTTCGGATTCTACGGCGTGAAGGTCGGGCTCTCGGGCGTGCTCTCTTTGGGCCGCATCAAGGTGCTGCAAGGGCCCGGCGGCATGCTCGAGGACAACAATAACTTCGGCCTCGCGTTGTGCATGGGCCTGCCGTTGCTGATTCAGATCGCGCTGGCCGAGAAGAACCGCATTCTGCGGCGCGGCTTCATGGCCATGATCCCACTGACGGTGCTGACGATCATCCTCACGCACTCGCGCGGCGCGTTCCTCTCGCTGTGCGCGCTCGGGGCCACGCTGATCTGGCGCTCCCGCAATCGCCTCGCGGGCCTCATGATCGCCGGCCTCGGCGGCTTGGTCACGCTGGCGTTCGTCGACCGCTCGTACGTCGAGCGCATCTCGACGATTCAGGACTACCAGACCGATGGTTCGGCCATGGGCCGACTCGCGGCCTGGAAGACGGCGCTCAACATGACCGAGGCCAATCCGGTGTTCGGAGTCGGCTACGGGATGTTCCAGTGGAACTACTGGAAGTACGCCTCGGGCGCCCAGAGCGAGGGGCGGCGCGTCGCGCACAACGCCTACCTGCAGATTCTGGCGGAGTGCGGGCTGCCCGCGTTCTGTCTGTACATGACGCTGATCGTGCTCTCGTTCTGGAGCCTGTGGCGCATTCGGCGGCGCGCGGCGCAAGCCTACTACGCGAGCTGGATCCTCGAATACGCCACGATGTTCGAGGCCTCGATGGTTGCGTTCGTGGTCGGCAGCACGTTCCTCAACCGCGCGCAGTTCGACCTGTTCTATCACTTCGTGGCGATCATTCTGGTCTTCGAGCGCATCGCCATGCGCGAGATGGAAGGGCTGGTGCCCGACGAGGGTCCGCGCAGTCACGGCGGCGAGCTAAAGCTCGTGGAAGCGCGCGGTTTCCGGCGCGCGGCGGGACGCAACGGCTTCGTGCGCGGCACCCTGCAAGAGATTCGGAGCTGACGCCGTGTGCGGTCTGTGCGGCGTGGCCTTCGACGACCTGACTCGGCGTCCGGACCCCGAGCGTGTGCGCGCCATGACGCGCACGCTCGCGCTGCGCGGCCCCGACGACGAGGGAGTGTGGACGCGCGGTCCGCTGGCGGTGGGATTCCGGCGGCTCTCGATCATCGACCTCTCCGGCGGTCACCAGCCGATCGAGAACGAGGACGGGACGATCGCGCTCGCGATCAACTGCGAGATCTACAACTTCGTCGAGTTGCGGGCGGAACTCGAAGCGAAGGGGCACCGCTTCCGCACGCGCTGCGACTCGGAAGTGGTCCTGCACCTCTACGAAGAGCATGGCGAGCGTTGCGCCGAGCGGCTCGTCGGCATGTACGCGTTTTGCCTGCTCGACCTGCGCGATCCACTGCGGCCGAAAGTCGTGCTCGGTCGGGACCGACTCGGCATCAAGCCGATGTTCTACGCGCGCACGCGCGAGGGGCTTGTGTGGGGCAGTGAACCGAAGGCGCTGCTCGAATGGGGGGCCACGCCGCGCGAGCTGCGGCCGCACAAGCTGCTCGACTACCTCGTGCTCGGCTACACGGGCGGCGAAGAGTCCGCATGGAGTGGCATCCGGCGATTGCCGCCCGCGAGCACGCTGACGTGGCGGCCGCTCAGCGAGCCCCTCGTGCGGACGTACTGGGATCTGCCGACGGATGCGCTGAGCGCGCCGACTTCCGACGAGGAGGTACTCGACTGGCTCGATCGCGTGGTCGAGGACGAGCTGGTTTCTGACGTGCCTCTGGGAGCGTTCCTGTCAGGAGGCATCGACAGCACGGCCGTGGTGACGAGCATGGCCCGCGCTCGATCGGCGCCGGTCGTGGCGTGCTCGGTGGGCTTCCAGGACGAGCGGTACGACGAGCTCGATCTCGCTCGCGACACCGCGCGACGCCTCGGTGCGATTCACCACACCGAGATTCTCGAGCCCGATCCCAAGCTCGCCACCGAAGTGCTGCCGTGGATTTTCGACGAGCCGCTCGCGGATCCGTCGACCCTGCCGACGTACCTCGTCGCGCGCATGGCGCGCAGGCACGTGACCGTAGCGCTCAGCGGTGATGGAGGGGACGAGACGTTCGCCGGCTATCGGCGCTACGTCCACGACGTGGCGGAGAATCGCGTGCGGCGCGCGCTCGGTGCAAGCGGGCGCGCGCTCGCCGGAGCGGCGGGTCGGGTCTATCCCAAGGCCGATTGGGCACCGCGCTGGTTGCGCGGGAAGACGTTCCTGGAGAACGTGGCGCGCGAGCCCGCCGATGCGTACTTCCACAGCGTGACCCAGCTCGCGCGCGTCGAGGCGCTCGCATTGCTCGCGCCCGACCTCGGCGCGCACCTCCTTCGACACGATCCGGCGGCGGAGTTCCGCCGCTGGTATGAGCGCGTTCAGGTCGACGATCCGCTGTACCGCGTGCAGTACGCCGACTTCCACACGTACTTGCCCGACCAGATCCTCGCCAAGGCCGATCGCGCGTCGATGGGCGCTTCGCTGGAAGTCCGGCCGCCGCTGCTCGACCATCGCTTCGTCGAGCGCTTCGCGCCCTTGCCCGCGGACCAAAAAGTCCGCGCAGGCCGCGGCAAGCACGCCCTGCGCGAGGCACTGCGATCGCGCGTGCCGAGCGAGATCCTCGACGGACGCAAGCGCGGTTTCGACACGCCGCTGCGCGCGTGGAGCGCTGGACCGCTCGGAGCGAGCATCGAGGATGCCATCCACACGCTGCCCAGCGAGTGGTTCGCCAAGGACGTGCTGCGCGCGCGGCTGGCGGAGCATCGCTCGGGGCTGCGCGACCACGGACGATTGCTGTGGAGCCTCCTCGTGCTCGAGCACTGGCGCCGACGCCACGACGTGCGGGGCCTGTCCGCGTGAGGATCACGGTCCTCACTTCGCTGTTTCCGAGCGGTCCGCGTCCGCGCGAGGGCATCTTCGCCGAGCGACGCTGGGCGCTCATGCGCTCGCGCGGCCACGACGTACGCGTCGTGCAGCCGCTGCCTTGGGCTCCCCTCAGCTTGGGCCGAGCGGCGTGGCGCGAGCTCGCGGCGATGGCGCCGGTCGAGACTCGCAGCGGCCTCCACGTGACGCGTCCGCGCTACCTGCACGTTCCACGCCTTGCGCGCTTCAATGCCGCGAGCTTCGCGCGCGAGGGACTGCGCGTGATCACGCGTGGAGAGCGACCCGACGTCGTCGTAGCGGACTACGCTTGGCCCGCGAGCCAAGCCGCCGCAGCGCTGGTCGCGGCGGGCATCCCGTGCGTCGTGAACGGTCGCGGCAGCGACGTGCTCGCCGTGGCGGGCGAGGCTGGACTGGGCGATGAACTCGCGCGCAACCTGCGCGTGGCGGGGCACTGGTGCGCGGTCTCCGAGGACTTGGTGCGACGGATGGACGAGCTCGGCGGCGCGCAGCGCGGCGTGTTGGTCGCCAACGGCGTCGATGCCGAGCTCTTTCGACCGCGCGAGCCGCTGGTGTGCCGCCGCGAGCTCGCTCTCGCGCCACAGGGCGAGCTCGTGCTCGTCGTCGGACACCTGATCGAACGCAAGGACCCGCTGCTGGCATTGCAGGCGTTCGCCGCGGCGGCGCGCGCACTGCCCAACGCTCGCATCGCGTTCGTCGGACGCGGTCCGTTGCAAGATGCGCTGCTCGCTCGCGCGGTGGAACTCGGCCTCGAGCGGCGCATGCAGCTCGTCGGCGAGGCGCCACCGCAGACGCTCGCGCTGTGGTACGGAGCCGCTGACGTGCTGCTGCTCACCAGTCGTCGCGAGGGCCGTCCCAACGTGGTGCTCGAGGCGCTGAGCTCGGCTCTGCCCGTGCTCGCCACCGATGCCGGCGGAACGCGAGAGCTGCTGCGTGCAGTCCCCGGCGCGCTGGCGGAGTCACGCGACCCCGACGTCCTCGGTGCGCGACTGCGCGAGATCCTGCACGCTCCCCCCGATCGGGAGCTCTTGCGCACGCAGGCCCGCAGTTTTGGCTGGGAGGCAGGGCTCGACGCGCTCGAGGCGCTGCTCGCCAAGTCCATCGAGGCCGCGCGATGAGGATCCTCTATCACCACCGCACGAGCGCTGGAGACGGTCAAGGCGTGCACATCCGCGCCCTGCAGCGTGCCTTCCGCGAGCTCGGCCACGAGGTCTTCGAAGTGAGCATCGCCGCCCGTCGCGACGGTGCGGCGGCCACCCCCGCGCGCGATGTGCGCGCTCGCGCGCTCGCACGCATGCCGCGCTTGGTTCGCGAGCTCGGGGAGTACGCCTACACGAGCTTCGGCCGACCGCGCATCATCGCGGCGGCCAACGCGCACGAGCCCGACTTCATCTACGAGCGCTACGCCTTCGGAAATGCGGCCGGCGTTCTGGCGGCCCGCAAGCTCGCGCTCCCCATCGTGCTCGAAGTCAACTCGCCCATGGTGCTCGAACTCGAACGCACGCGCGGACTGTCGTTTCCGCGCACGGCACGCAGGCTCGAGGACTTCATCTGGAAGTCCGTCGACCGAGTGTGCGTCGTCACCGCCGTGCTCGGCGACATGGTGGCGGAGCGCGGCGTGGATCGCTCGCGCATCTTCGTGACACACAACGGGGTCGAGCCCGAGCTGTACGACTATCCGCCGGACGCGCGCGAACGAGCCCGCGCCGAGCTCGCGCTGCCTGCGCTGCCGGGCACCGTGCTCGGCTTCGTCGGCTTCTATCGCGAGTGGCATCGCCTCGACCTCGTGCTCGACGCGCTCGCGGGTCCCGCGCTGTCGCAGGCGCGGCTCGTGCTGGTGGGGGAGGGACCGGCGCACGACGCGCTGGCGTCGAAGGCGCGCGCGCTCGGAGTCGAGCAGCGCGTGCACTTCGCGGGTTCGAGAACGCACGACGCGATTCCACGCTTGTTGCCAGCCTTCGACGTCGCGCTCGTTCCGGCCATCAATCCCTACGCGTCGCCCCTCAAGCTGTTCGAGTACATGGCCGCGAGCCTCCCGACGATCGCGCCCGACCAGCCCAACTTGCGCGAAGTGCTCGAGCACGAGCGCAACGGCTTGCTCGTGCCTCCGGGCGATGCTGCCAGCTTGCGCGCGGCGCTCGAGCGCCTCTCGTCGGACGCAGCACTGCGACTGCGGCTCGGCGCGCGCGCGCGAGCCGATGTTCTCGAACGCGACCTCACGTGGTGCGGCAACGCCCGCGCGGTGGTCGCTGTCGCGAGCGAACTCGTGCGCGAGCGGCGCGCACGCAAGGGAGCGCGCTAGATTGGAGGCCGTGAAGAGCACGACCCGCAAGCTGCATGCGATGAGCTTCGACGTGGAGGAGTACTTCCAAGTCGCCAATCTCCGCGCGCATTTCCGACGCGAGGACTGGGACAGCGTCGAGCCGCGGCTCGACGTCGGCATGGAACGCATCCTGCGCGCGCTCTCGCAACACCGCGCCCACGCCACGTTCTTCTTCCTCGGCTGGATCGCCGAGCGCCATCCCAAGTGGGTCGCGCGCTGCCTCGAAGAGGGTCACGAGGTCGCGAGCCACGGCTACGAGCACCTGTTCCTGCAAGACCTCGGGCCCGAGCAACTCGACTCCGATCTCGAGCGCACCGAACAGGCGCTCGCGGCCGCCGGCGCGCCGCGCCCGATCGGATTCCGCGCGTCCACCTTCACCTTGACCCGCCGCACCTGGTGGGCCTTCGACACGCTCGTGCGACGCGGCTACCGCTACGACTCGAGCGTGCACCCGATCCGCCATCCGGTGTACGGCGTCCCCAACTTCGAGCCCGGCATCTCGCGCGTCGAGGCTGCGGGCGGGAGCGTGGTCGAGTTTCCAGTGTCCACCTACCCGCTCGCGGGCCGCAACCTGCCCTTCGGCGGCGGCGGCTATTTCCGGCTACTTCCGCTCGCGGTGACCCGCGCGGCGCTGCGCTCGTTGGAGCGAACGGGTCGCGCGGGAGCGTTTTACCTGCACCCGTGGGAGTTCGATCCGCAACAGCCGCGCGTACGTGCTTCCGCCACGCGGCGCTTCCGCCACTACCTGAACTTGGAGCGCACGCTGCCACGCCTCGAGCGCTTGCTAGCCGAGTTCCGCTTCGGCTCGCTGCGCGAAGTCCTCGAGCACGAGGGCTGGCTCTAGCGCGCGGCGCCTCAGGGCTTGTTGCCCAAGAAGCGCGCCACGCCGGAGAGCGTCACGAGCACGTTGCGTTGCAGTGGGTCGCTCACCAGACGCCGCGATTCCTCGATCACGGCGGCGGCCTTGGCTCGATCTGTCATGTCGTAGCGTCGACACAGCGCGAGCGCGTACAGCGTGCCGATCTCGCCGACCTCGCCCGGGCGATCGATCGCAGCGCGACCCTGCCACGCTCGCGAGAGCAGGTCGATCGCCTCGGACACGCGCGCCGAGTTGCCTTGCATCAAGGCGCGCGCACGAGTCAGGGAGAGCGAGCGATCCTCAGCGGACGCACCGGCCAAGCGACGCGCGTCTTCGATGAGACGCGCCACCGACTCGAACGGATCGCCGCGGCGCGCGGAGAGCTCGGCCAAGCGGCGCGCGCTCGCGGCGTCGGGGAGCATGCGAACCGCGGTTCGCGCGGCCTCGAACGCCGTGTCGAGCCGCGCAGCGCGCTCGTTGGCGATCGAGAACGCGCGCCACAGTTCGACGGATGCGGGAGTGTGGGCGAGCTCCTCTTGGAGCAGCTCGCACGCGCGCTCGGGTTCGAGCGTCGCGAGGAGTTCGGCCCATTCGATCGCACTGCCCGGACGCAGGTGTTCCAGCGGAGTCTGCTCGGCACGGCGGCGCAGATCCGCGAGCAGGGACTCCACGCGCGAACGGGCGCCGCGCGGATCGGGCGGCGCCTCGCGCACCGCCGCGCGAGCGAGCGCGAGTGCGGGGAGCGGATCGGTCGGGAAACGCCCGAGGAGGAACTCGATTTCGAGCTTGATCGTGCGGTCGAGCACGCCGGCGGAGCCGACGCGCGCTTCCTCGCACAGTGCGAGGAATTCCTTGACGGGCACGCTGTCGCTCTCGCCGCCGGTCGCGAGCTCCATCCCGGCGTGGAACGCCGCGAGGGCGCCCGCCCAGTCGCCGCGCTTGCGCAGCACTTGGGCGAGTCGGCGCTGAGCGGGAGCGCTGCGCTCATCGAGCGCCACGGCACCCTGCGCCGACGCGAGCGCCGCGTCGAGATCGCCGCGCTGCTCGGCGAGGCGTGCCTCCGCCACGAGCAAGTCGACCGTGGGCCGCGCGGGTGCGCCCAGCGCGGCACGCCGCTCCGCGACGACTCGCAGGAGCCGCGGATGGTCCGGCCGCCGCAGCTCCTGTTGCGTCACCGCCTCGAGCTGGTCCCAGCCGAGCTCGAAGCTCGGCCATGCCGCGACGAGCGCGCGCGCGCGAACCTCGCCCTCGCGCGTGTCACCGAGCCACGCCAGACCGTGAATCGCGAGGTAGTTGGGCCAGAGGCTGCCGGGAACCGGCGGCTCGACGCGCGTGAGGTCCGCGATCGCCCAAGCCGTCCAGTCGGGATGCCCCATGGCGAGCAGGCGCGACAACAGTCGTCGCGGATCGCGCTCGATCGTCCCCGCGGCCGACACGCCAAAGCCCTCGGCGCCAGTGAGTTGAGTCGCTTCTTCTCGCGCGGCGCCCGCTTCGCCGCCGAGTGCGGCGAGCGACGCTGCGAGCAACTGCCACAGCCCGCGCTCGGCTTCGAGCGGCGCGGCCGTCGCCGCGGCGGACCGGGCCTGTGCGACTCGTTCGCCGAGGGCGGCTGCAGCGGCGTACTGCAGCGCAGCGGGCGTGAAGCCCGAATGGGAGAGCTCGACCACCGCGCGCGGAAGTGCGCTCCACTCGCGTCGCTCGACATGCAACAGCAGCATGCCGAGCTCGGCGGCCCCGCTCTCGTCGTAGGCGAGCGCGCGCTCGAGCGCCTCCTCGGCGAGTTCGAGCTCGCCGGCGAGCAACGCGACTTGCGCCTCGCGCACCAAGAGCGATCCCGTGCGCAGCTTGGAGCGCGCTTGCATGCGCGCCACGAGCTCCCGTGCGCCGTCCACCTCGCGCAAGCTGAGCATGTGATCGACGCAGCCCTGCAACTCGGGGCCGTCGACCTTCACCTTCGCGTCGAGCAGTCGCATGAGGCTCGACACGTGCGCGGAATCGCGCTTGGAGATGCCGATGTGCAGCGCGAGCGGCAGGGCGCGCGCGAGCACGTCCACGTCGGTGCTGAGCTTCGCCAGCGTCGCTTGAGCGCGTTCGAACTGGCCTTGGTCATAGAGCATCTGCGCCAAGAGCAGGTGACCTTCATCGCCCAGACGCGCGACAGCGACCCGCTGCAGTCCCGCGACGGCTTCGCCCACTTCGCCTCGATCGCGCAGGTCTTCGGCAGCCCAGCGCCGTCCCAAGCCCTCCGGATCGAGTCGCACGAGGTCCGCGCGGAGCGGACCGTCGAGCACGTCCTCGCCGAGCGCGAGAATGCGCGCGAGCACGCGTTCATCGGGTCCGGCGCGCTCGAGCAACTCGCGCAACGCCTCGATCGCGTCGGCCGGAGCGTCGGCGGCCGCGTAGGCATCCGCCGACACCTCGAGCGCGGGCATCAATCCGCCAAAGGTCGTGAGCGCGCGACGAGCCAGCGCGAGGGCGAGCTTGGGCTGCTCGCGCTCCAAGGCGATCTCCGCCATGCGCACGAGCTCGAACGACGTGCGTTGACCGTCGGGAACCGAAAGGCCGCGCCGCTCGAGCGACTCGGTCTCCGCCGACAGATCGAAGTTCGAGCTCGCGGCCACCTGCGCGCCGCGCTCGCGCCACAGTGGCTCGAGTTCCGCGCGCCGCGCGGGCGCCAAACGCAGCGCGTGGGCTGCGTCGTCGACCGCCGTCGAACGACTCTCGCCGCCTTGACGCCACTCCAGCTCCGCGAGGCGTGCCCAGGTATCGCCGACCTTTGGCGTGAGGTCGGTGCTCACGCCCAGCGAGCGCCGCAACGCGGCGAGTTCCGCCGCCTCGTCTCCCGCGGCGGCGTTGAGCTCGCCGAGCGTGCGCCATGCGAGCGCGAGCGCGCCCTCGAACGGCTCGACGGGCGGACGCGAAACGTAGCGCTGGAGCGCGTCCTTGGCCTCGTCGCGCTTGCCGAGCTTGAGCTGCGCGATTCCCAGATAGAGCCACGCGCTCACGCGCTGATCGTTCTCGCCCCACTGGCGCAGGTGGTTCGCGATCGGCGCGAGCTCGCGCCAGCGCTCCGCGTGGTACATCGCATCGGCCCACGTCCCGAAAAAGGTCGCGTCGGGAGCCGTGCGTCGACCGAGGTCCGGTGGCACGACCTCCATCGCCGCCTCCGAGCGACCCGCGTCGATGAGCAAGCGCATCAAGTCGCGCTGGTAGGGCCAGTGGCTCGAAAGCCACGGCGTGCGCACCAGACACAGTCCCAGATCCGCCGCCAGATCGGGTCGACCCGCATCGGCGAGCAGGCGCGTGTACGCTTCCATCGCATCGCGGCGCACCGAGCCGCGCATCGACTCCGCGATCGCCTCCGGCACCTGCGCGAAGAGCGCGCTGGCTTGGTCGAGCTCGCGCTGCGTCTCGCGGGCGCGGTCGCGATCCTCCGGAGCGAACAGCGAGAGCACCTGCTCGAGCTTGCGGGCGCGGGAGGGGTCGTCCGGCGCGAGCACCGCGATGCGGCGCAACAGCGTGTGCGTGGGCTGCGTCGCATCGACGAAGGACGACATCCCCCCGCTCGCCTGCGCTGCCGACAGGTGCTCCTCCGCGAGTCGCACCAAGGCCATGGCACGCACGCCCCAGGCATCGGGCTGAGCGCGGTCCTGCGCGAGCACGCGCGAGGAGCGCTCGAGCGCCGCCGCGAGCTCTCCCGCGTCGAGGTCGACGGCGGCGAGCTGGGCTTCGACGGAGAGCGAACCCGGACGCAGGTGCGTGAGCACGCGCTCGAGATCCGCGCGCGCCTGCGCGTAGCCGCCGGTGCGACGGAGCAGCTCCGCGCGCGTGGTGAGCACTTCTTCGATCAGCGCGGGATCCTGCTCCTTCTCGGCGGCCTCGAGCGCGAGTTCGAGACCGCGCAGCGCGGCACGGACGTCGAGTTCCGGCCCGCTCATGGCGCCGCGCGCCTCGTCGAGCAGCGTGCGCGGGTCGGCATCCATGGCCTGCTTCCACTGGTAGCCCAGCCACAGGCACAGGACCAGCGCCAGCGCGGCGTAGATCGCGGTCAAGGGTCTCATGAATGTCGGGGGCTCTTGCTCGCTGCGGGCACTATGCGGACGCGCGCTTGGCGTGTCCAGCCGCGCGAGGCGCGCCGCAGGGGAAGTCGAGCAAGCCGTGCTTGCGCATCTTGTTGAACAGCGTTGCGCGGTTGATGCCGAGCAGCGCCGCCGCGCGCGCTCGACGGCCATCGCAGGCCTCGAGGGCGCGACGGACGAGTTCGCGCTCGGGCTCCTCGAGCGCGCGCTTGAGGGCGCCTTCGCCCTCGCCCAAGCGCGCGAGCGTCGCGGAAGTCTCGCCCAGGCCGAGCTCCGCGGCGAAGTCCTCGCGCCGCAGCATGGGGCCCTCGCCGAGCAACACGGCGCGCTCCACGGCGTGCTGCAACTGGCGCACGTTGCCGGGCCACGGTGCGGCACACAACGCGCCGAGGGCGCAGGGCTCGATCGTCCGCGCCGCTCGCGCATGTTCGCGGGCGAAGCGCAGCACGAACGCCTCGAGCAACATGGGTACGTCGCCGGGGCGCTCGCGCAGCGGAGGGAGCTCGAGCGACACCACGTTGAGGCGCCAGAACAGGTCCTCGCGAAAGCGCCCCTCGGCCACCTCGCGTCGAATGTCGCGGTTGGTCGCGGCGATCCAGCGCACATCGGCGCGGCGCGTGCGCGTTTCGCCGACGCGCTCGAACGAGCGCTCCTGCACGACTCGCAGCAACTTGGCCTGCACGTCGAGCGGCGCGTTGGTGAGCTCGTCGAGAAACACCGTGCCACCCTCGGCGGACTCGATCAGGCCGGGCTTGTCCTTGACCGCGCCGGTGAACGCGCCGCGCGCGTGCCCGAACAGCGTGCTCTCGAGCAAGCTCGGCGGAACGGAGCCGCAGTCGAGCACCACGAACGGTCGCGGCGCGCGCGAGGAGCGCGCGTGCAGCGCGCGCGCGAGCATCGACTTGCCCGTGCCGCTCTCGCCCGTGATCAGCACGCTGGCCGTGGTGTCGGCAACGCGCTCGACGACTTCCATGTTGCGGCGCATGCGCGGGTCGCGCGAGAGCGGCTCGCCCGCTTCGACGCGCGCGACGAGCGTGTCCTTGAGCCGCTCGTTCTCTCGGCGCAGCTCGCGCGCCGCCAGAGCGCGGCGCAGCGCGTGCAGGACATGGGCGGGGGACGTCGGACGCGACAGGTAGTCGAACGCGCCGCGTCGGATGGAGTTCACCGCGTCTTGAATGGTGCCGAACGACGCGATCAACACGACGTCGGGCGCGTCCGGCCGCGCGCGCAGCGAATCGAGCAGCGCGTCGCTTCCACGCGCCTCGGCCACCACGACGTCGGCGCACAGCTCTGCGTCGGTCCAAGTCTCGAGCGCATCGACCTGCCAGCCCTCGGGATCGAGCGCAGCGAGCAAGTCGTCGCGCTCGCCGCCGGGGGCGAGGCACACCAGCACGCGCACGCGCTCCGGTCGTCGATCGATGTGGACGCTCTCGCCCATGGCGTCGAGATTCTTCGACACTCGCTGGGGGCGCTCTTGAAGGGAACGAGCGCGGGACGCGCGCTCAGGCGAAGGGATCGAGCGGAGTGCCAGCGTTTTCCGCGCGCGGCGGCGCCGCTTGGGGCTGCGCGCCGGGCTTGCCAGCGCCGCTCTCGAGCGCGGGGACGTCGCCCGCGACGGGCGCGGCCGACTCCGCGCGCGGCAGCGTCGGGGCGAGGGCGGGCAGGCGCACCCGCAGGCGCACCTGCGCGGGGGCAGCGGCCTCGATGCGCACGCTGCCGCCCTGACTCTCGACGCCCACGCGCGCGGAGAGCACGTCGGCGGACCACACCTGCGGCAGCGGCGCGCACAGGGTCCGCACGTCGTCGAGCGCCGCGTTGGAGAGCCCCGCGAGCGGGCCGGAAGGAAATTCCACCTGCACCTCGAGCTCGCCGCCTTCGACGAGCGCGTACAGCACGCGCACGGTGCCGCTCGCTCCGGCGCACAGCCGCGCGAGTTGCAACAGCGTCTCGAACGCGCGCGCGATCACGGCGCGATCCGCGCAGGTGGGAAAACGCGGCGAGCGCGGACCGCCGGGCGTGCGAGCTTGCAGTCGCGGCTGCGTTCGCGCGCCGGTGGAAAGCACGGCGAGTTGCTCGTCGATCAGCGCGACCAGATCGAACTCGTCGCGGCCGCGCGCGGGCGGCTCGAACAAGCTGCCGAGCGTGCGCGCGAAGTGCGTGAGCCGCCGGACGGACTGCGCCATGCTCGCCAAGGCCTGCTCGTCGCCGCTGCGACGGTCGAGCAGCAGTGCGTAGGCGCCTTCGAGGCTGCCGACGAGCGCGCTCAAGACCTCGACGTGCTCGCGCGCGAACAGCTCGGGCAGTGGCGCGCACGCGGAGGGGACTGGAGCGCAGGCCAGAGTGCGAAAATCCTGCAGGTCGAGGGGCCAGGGCATCCAGCGCGCCTGCGCCAGCGCGAGCAGGGCGCGCGCGGCGCGGCACGACGGGTCAGGCCCGGTGCCAACCAGGGTCCAGCCCGGTCGACTCGCAAGAATCCGAGCCAGCCAGCCGATCTCCTCGGCGGTCCCATGCTCCACATGCAGCACCACGCGCACGAGCGGCGCACGCAGCGCCTCGAGCTCCGCGAGCGAGTTCGGCCGCAGCACCACGAGCGTCGGATCGAGCGCCGCGAGCACGCGCGCGTGGTCCTCCCGCTCGCGATGCGGCAGGATGGCGCAGGCGGGCCGTGCGGCGGCGGAGCGCGAGTGGGGGGTGCTCACGGGGGCGTCCTCACGGAGCGACATCCTAGCGCGCTCCACCACCACGGCCAGACGTCCAGCCCTTTCCGATGCTCCAGCGGCCAGTGTTTCGCCCGGAGGTCGGCCGCGGGTTAGCTTGCACGCCGCGCTCATGGCCATGAACGTTCGTCCCGAGATCTCGATCGTCGTCCCCGTTTTCAACGAGGACGAGAGCCTCGAGCTGCTGTTGGCGGAGGTGCGCGATGCGCTCGAGCCCACCGCGCGCAGCTTCGAGCTGATCCTCGTGGACGATTGCTCGACGGACGGGAGCCTCGCGCTGATGCGCGCCTTGCGCGAGCGCGACGCGCGCGTGCGCGTGCTGCACCTGAGCCGCAACTTCGGCCAGACCGCGGCGCTCTCAGCCGGGTTCGACGCCGCGCGCGGACGCATCGTGGTGACGATGGACGGCGACCTCCAAAACGACCCGGCCGACATTCCGCGCATGCTCTCGCGCATCGACGAGGGCTTCGACATCGTCGTCGGCTGGCGCAAGGACCGACAGGACGGCTTCATCCTCCGCCGCCTGCCATCCCTCGTCGCCAACCGCATGATCGCCTGGCTCACCGACACGCCGATCCACGACACCGGCTGCACGCTCAAGGCCTTCCGCGCCGCGCTCGTGCGTCGCCTGCCGATCTACGCCGAGCAGCACCGCTTCCTCCCCGCCATGTCGCGCGGCAGCGGGGCGCGCGTGACCGAGATGGTCGTCCACCATCGCGCGCGCCGCTTCGGAGTCAGCAAGTACGGCATCGGACGCGCGCAGCGCGTGCTGCTCGACATGTTCGCCATCACGCTGATCGCGCGCTTCGCGCGTCGGCCGCTGCACTACTTCTTCATCCTGTCGATGCCCTTCGGCGTCCTGGCGCTCGCGTTGCTCGCGATCGAGGTCGACTGGCACGTCGTGACGATCGAGAACCTCCCGCAGTGGCCGTTCATGGCCTTCGTGCTGTGCCTGCTGCCCGCGGCGCACTTCCTGATGCTCGGGCTCTTGTCCGAGCTGATCGTCAACGCCGGCCGCGTGCACAAGGACAGCCTGCTGCAGTCGCACGACACCGAGCGTGGGGAGCACAGCGCGTGAACGAGCTCGACGTCACGATCGTCGTGCCGATCGACTCTCCCGACGCGGAGATCGAGCAGGTCGTCGAGGCCTTCGCGGGCCAGCTCGAGCGACTCGGCCGCAGTTGGGAGTGCGTGCTCGTCTTCGACGGCGTGCGCGGCAAGGCCTGGGAGCGCGCGAAGGCGCTCGAGCAGCACTTTCCCGGACACCTGCGCAAGCTGCACTTCGCGCGCCACTTCGGCGAGTCGGAGTGCCTCAAGGCCGCGCGCGAGATCGCGCGCGGCGCCGTGCTGTTCACCACGCCGCAGTACGTGCAGGTCGACCCGATCGAGATCGGGAGCTTCCTCGCCGAGCTCGACGGGGGAGCGGACATGGTGGTGCCCTGGCGCCAGCAACGCGTCGACCCGTGGCTCAACCGGCTGCAGTCGGCGAGCTTCAACGCGCTGATGCGCAAGATCAACAAGTCGACGTTTCACGACCTCAACTGCTACTTCCGCGCCTTCAAGCGCGAGCGCGTCGCCGACATCGAGCTGTACGGAGACATGTACCGCTTCTTGCCGCTGATCGCTCAGCGCGAGGGGCTCGTCGTGCGCGAGATCGACGTGCGCCACCTCAAGGAGTGGGGGCGCGCCGGATTCTTCGGGGTCGGCGTCTACGCGCGGCGCTTCCTCGACGTGGTCGGCGTCGTGTTCCTGACGCGCTTCCGCATCAAGCCGCTGCGCTTCTTCGGCTCGGTCGGACTCGCGCTCTCGCTCGTCGGCGGCCTGATCCTCGCCTACACGATCGCCAATCGCATCCTGACGCCCGATTACGGCCTGCAAAACAAGCCCGCGTTCCTGCTCGGGCTGATGCTGTTCTCGCTCGGCGTGCAGGTGATCGGATTCGGGCTCGTGGGCGAGATCATCATCTACTACACCCAGACGCGAAACCTGCGCGAGTACCGCATCGGACGGCGCTTCGAGGAGCCCGCTCCCGAGGAGAGCGTCCATGACGCCTGAGGCGAGCGGCTGGACTCCGCGGGAGTCGGCGGACGAAATCGAGCCCCAGCTGCGGCTGGGCACGAGCGCGGACGACGGCGCGCGCGACGACTACGTTCGCGCGCACAGGCAGGGCACGTTCTTTCACCTCGCGGGCTGGCGCGACGTCATCGAACGCGAGATGGGGCACGAGCCCGCGGACCTGCTCGCGTTCCGCGAGGGTCGGCTGGTCGGCGTGCTGCCGCTGATGCGCGCTCCCGGACCGGTCACGCGTCGCTCGCTGATCTCGATGCCGTTCGCCGTGTACGGCGGCCCGCTCGGCGACTCGCCGCTGGTCGCGCAGCGCCTCGTGCAGGCGGCGATGGAGGCGGCGGAGCGCGGTCGCGCGGGGCGGCTGGAGCTGCGCTGCATCGAGGATGGCGGCCTGCCGCTCGCGCCCTGTGAACTCTATGCGACCTTCGTGCGCGACCTGCCGCGCCGTCCCGAGGACGTGCTGGCGCTGATGCCCAAGAAAGCGCGCGCCGAGGCGCGCAAGGCGCGCGAGAAGCACGCCTTGGTGCTGACCGAAGGGCGCTGGTATCTCGACGACTTCGTGCGCATGTTCCACGAGAACAAGCGCAAGCTCGGCTCGCCCGGACTGCCGCACTCGTTCTTCTGGGCGCTGTGCAAGCGCTTCGGCGACGACGTGCGGATCCACATGGTGCATCGCGGCCGCGAACCCGTGGCGTCGGTGATGAGCTTCCTCTACGGCGGCGACCTGCTCGCGTACTACTCCGGCGCCGTCGAGGGCGCCGACCGGCAGTGCAGTGCGAGCAACTTCATGTACATGGCGTTGCAGGAATGGGCCGTCGGTCAGGGTTTGCGACGCTTCGACTTCGGCCGCAGTCGGCGCGACTCCGGCGCCTACACGTTCAAGGAGCATCAGGGCTTCACGCCGACCCCGTTGCAGTATCGCTTCCACTTCGTGCGCGATCGCGCGCTGCCGACGCTGACTCCGTCGAACCCGCGCACCAAGATCCTGCGCGACACATGGGCGCGCATGCCGATGCCGATCGCGCGCAAGCTCTCCGAAGAGCTCTGTCGCTACCTGCCCTGAGCGGCGGCGGCGAGGATCTGCGCGCTCGCCTCGCCGAGGTCGCGCGCGACCGAAATGCGCGCGCGAAACTCGCGGTCGAGGCCCGCGAGCTCGCGCTCGCCCTTGCCCGTCAGCACGAGCACCGCGCGCGCGCCGAGCGCGAGGCCCGCCTCGAGGTCGCGGCGCGCGTCCCCGACGATCCAGCTGCGGCGCGGATCGAGGTCGCGTTCGAGGCTCGCGCGCTCGAGCAGTCCGCTGCCCGGCTTGCGGCACGCGCACGCGCGCACGTAGGGCGGCAGGCCGCGCTCGGGATGGTGCGGACAGGCGTACGAGGCCGCGATGGGGAAGCGCCGCGCGAGTTGCGCGTGCAGCGCGTCGAGCTCGCCGACGCTCACGGCGAGCGAAGCCACGGCGCTTTGGTTCGTCACGACGACGAGTTCGAACCCCGCGTCGGCGAGCGCGCGCAGCGCGGGCTCCACGCACGGGAAGAACTCGAGTTCGGCGAAGTGCCGCGGGGCGCGCTCGAGCTCGCGGTGCAGGGTGCCGTCGCGGTCGAGGAAGACCGCCGCGCGTCCGCCCACGGTGCTAGCGCCCGCCGCTCGAGCGGCGCGGGCGATCTTGGGCTTCGACCAGACCGAGCCGCACGTAGATGCGCTCGGGCTCGCTCGAGCGCTCGACCTTGATCGGGAACAGACCGTCGCGGGCGTTGAGCCACAGCGGGAAGTGCCACGACTGGGCGCTGATCCAAGCCTCATCCCACAGCACCAGCCAAGTGTCGCCGCCCTCGTCGATGTGCACGCTCGCGGGCTTGTAGCCCTCGAGCACGAGGTCGATTTCGTGAGTCTGGTGAGCGAGGTCGAGGTGGCAGGGCGTGACGAAGCCGGAGTCGGCGCCATCGACGATCACGCGCGCCCCCGAGGGTTGGCTGGCGAACATGACCCCGGGCGGGGATTCGATCGAGACGCAACTGGTGGCCGCGAGCACCGCAAGGAGCGCGAGGAAGAGGGACGGGCTGTGCACGGGGGAATTCATCGGCACGCCGAGTGTTGCCAACGGAGGCCCACTTTGAAAGGCTCGTCTGGCTTGGAACGCAGCACGTTCAAATCCGGGTCCGGGGAGGCCCTGCCCCCGCGCTGGGTGGCGGGGCTCGCGCGCGCCCTGCCGTGGCTCGTCGCGGCGGCGTGCCTGCTGCGGCTCGTCGGGCTCGAGCGCTGGGGCCTGTGGATCGACGAGGCCTTCACGCTGCACGATTCCGGCTCGCTCTCGTGGACCAAGGTGACGGACTTTCCGTTCAACCTGTTCTTGATGTCGCGCTGGCTCTCGTTGCTCGAGCCGCCCCACGGCGAGGCGAGCCTGCGCGCGCCGGCCTGTCTGTTCGGCGTGCTCTCGATCCTCGGCACGGCGTGGGCGTTCCGACCGCTCTTGGGCGCACCCCGCAGCTGGCTCGCCGCCGCACTGGTGGCGCTCTCGTCCAACCACCTGTTCTGGAGCCAGTCCGCCCGCCACTACACGCTGGCGCAGGCACTCTCCGTGCTCGGCACCGGCGTGGCGCTGCGCGCCATTCAGGGCGGCAGCGGCTCGCGCTTCGTCGCGGGCGTCGCGCTGGCCCTCTCGGCCGCCTTCGCGCACCCCTCCGCGGGTCTGGTCGTTCCGGCGCTGCTCGTGGCCCCGTGGCTGTGCGGAGCGCTCGGCGCGCGGCTGCCTTGGATGCCCTCGCGGCGCTGGATGGTGGCGCTGGCCGTGGCCGGACTCGCGCTCGGCCTGACATGGGGCGCGGACGTGTGGGCCGAGTACGCACGCAAGAAGTCGGGCTCGAGCGTGCTGCACCTCGCGCTGACCACCGGCTTCTACTTTGGCCCACCCCTGTCCCTCGCCGCGGCGTGGATGTCGCTCGAGGCCCTGCGCCAGCGCAAGCCCGCCGGCGTGCTGGTGGGCCTGGTGCTGGTGGTGTCGTTTGGCCTCGCGCTGGTCGCGGCGCTGCTCGCGCGCGTCGCCGCTCAGTACGTGTTCGTGCTGCTGCCGTGGGCGGCGGCCGCCGCGAGCGGCATCGCGCCGTTCGAACGCCGACGCGGCAAGCTCGCCCTGTCCCTGCTCGTCGCCATGCTGGCGTGGGGCAGCATCGACGTCGCGCTCTACCTGACCGTGCGACATGGGGACCGCCCGCGCTGGAAGGAGGCCTACGCACTCGTGGCGCGCCTGCGCGGACCCGACGATCTGGTGTTCGGCATGGCCGCGCCCGTGGGGGAGTACTACCTCTCGCCCGGCAGCACCCGCCTGCGCGAAGCGAGCAGCCTCGCGCGCCTGACCGACTTCGAGGACCACCTCGTCGATGTCTGGGCGCGGCGCGAGCGCCGCATCTGGATCGTGCTCAATCGCGAGGACCTGCTGGACTGGACCCGCGAGAAGCGCGAGCGCTTCGAGCGCTTCCTGCGCGAGCAGTGCGAGCGCGTGCGCACGTTCCCGGTGGCGTGGACGCCGCGCGAGCTCGACGTCGAGGTCTATCTGAGGCCCTGAACGACGCGCTCAGGCCCGCCGAAACGAGCCCGCGGCAGGCGACGGAACGAGCCCGCGGCAGGCGACGGAACGAGCCCGCGGCAGGCGCCGAAACGAGCCCGCGGCTCAGTCGTTGACGCGGCCGAGGAACTCGCCGTCCTCGGTGCGGATCTTCACCTTCTCGCCCTTGCTGATGAAGATCGGCACGCGGATCTTGAGGCCCGTCTCGACCACCGCGTCCTTCTTGACGTTGGTCGCCGTGTTGCCGCGCACGGCCGGATCGGCCTCGATCACGGTCAGCACCACCGCGGCCGGGAGCTCGACGCCGATCGGGCTCGCACCGTGGAAGGTCACGACGCAGGTCGTGTTCTCCTTCACGTACGGCATCTTCTCGCCGATCAGCTCCTCGGGCAACGTGAACTGCTCGAAGCTCTCGTTGTCCATGAACACGTAGCCGCCGACGTTTTCCTTGTACAGGTACTCGCAGTTGCGCTTGTCGAGGAAGGCGACTTCGAGCACGTCGCCGGACCCAAGGCGCATGTCGCGCGTGCCGCCGGTGCGCAGGCTCTTCATCTTGACGTGGATGATCGCGCGCAAGTTGCCCGGCGTGTGGTGCATGTAGTCGGTGATGAGCCAGAGATCCTTGTCCTGCTCGATGACCGTGCCCTTGCGCAGTTCGGTGGCCTTGACGCCCATGATGCTCGTGCCGTGAATTCGGAGAAAGGTCGGTCGGAGGTCCCGATCGGTGATCGGGGGCGAACAGGATAGCAGCCAGCGCGGGGAGCCGCATCCTCGCGCGCCAGGGCAGCGGCCTATTGGAAGAGCCTGCGCTGGGTCGAGGAGGGGATCGAGAGGGCCTTGCGGTACTTGGTCACCGTGCGGCGCGCGATTTGGATCTTGTGCTGAGCGCAGAGCAGGCTCGCGATCTGGTCGTCGGAGAGGGGATTGTGGCGATCCTCCTTGCCGACGAGCTCCTGAATGCGCTGCTGGATCGAGGCCTGAGCCTCGACTTCGCCGTCGCTGGTCTCGGTGCCGCTCGTGAAGAAGTACTTGAGCGCCAAGGTGCCGTGGGGCGTCTGGGCGAACTTGCCCGAGACCGCGCGGCTGACGGTCGAAATGTGCACGCCGATCTCGTCGGCGACCTGCTGCATGCGCAGGGGCCGCAGGCCGCGCACGCCCTTTTCGAGGAACTCGCGCTGGTGCTCGAAGATGCGCTCGGCGAGGCGCAGAAGCGTGCTCTGGCGCTGCTGCACGGCGTCGATGAACCAGCGCGCGCTCTCGAGCCGCTTGCGCACCCAGTCGCGCTCGCCCTCGCCCTTCTTGGCGAGCTTGAGGTACTCCTTGTACTGCGGCGAGAGCACCAAGGTCGGCACGCGCTCGCGCACCAACCGCACGCCGAAGCGCACGCCGTCCTCGCCGTCCTCGAGCGCCTCGACGATCACATCGGGCAGGATCGCGACGGCCGACTCACCGCCGTAGTTGGCGCCGGGATTGGGCTGGAACGAGCGCAGGATCTCGAGCGCTTGAACGACGTCGTCGAGCGTTCGCCCCGTCGCCTTGGCGATGCGCGGCAAGCGGTTGGTGGTCACGTCGTCGAGGTGCATCTCGACGATCGCGCGCAAGAGCGGGTCGTCGAAGTGGTGGGACTCGAGCTGGAGCAGCAGACACTCGCGCAGGTCGCGCGCGGCGATCGCGGGATGGATCAAGTGGCGCAGCTCCGTGAGCGCGCGTTGCACCGTCTCGACGCTGGCTCCCGCGACGCCGCAGTCGCGCGCGATGTCCTCGGGCGCCGCGGCGAGGTAGCCGCGGCTGTCGAGCGAATTGACCACGTACTCGGCCACGGCGCGGGTCGCCTCGTCGAGGTCCGAGAACGCCAGCTCGGACGCGATGGCCTCGGCCAAGGTGAGGGCCGAATCCGGCGCGTTCTGCAGCGCTTCCTGCTTGCGATCGGAGTCTTCCTCGCTGCCCAGCGGGCCGCGATTCCAGCTCTCGCGATCGACGCGCTCGAGCTCCTCGAGGCGCGCATCGGCGATGGTGCGCTCGGGCTCGCTCCCCCAGGCGCCCTCCTCGCCCGAGCCCGGCTCGGCCTTTTCCAGCAGCGGATTCTCGTTCAGCTCCTGCTCGATGCGGTCGGAAAGATCGAGCGACGCCAATTGCAGGATCTGCATCGCCTGAATCATCTGAGGCGATTGCAGGAGCCGCTGCTCCATGCGTGCGGACTGGTGGAGGCCGAGCTTCAAGGCGGGTCGAATCCTGTGCGGAGTGGAGTTCTAGTATAGGCCGAGTCTCGCCGTTCAGCGCGCGGGCGAGAGCGTGAGCGAGAGCGCGGGGTGCGCGGGGTCAGGGGGCAGGAGTTCGCGCGTCGAACCCGCGCCGACGCGGGCCGCGAGCACCGTGCGAGCGTTCTGCTGCAGGGTGAGTGCCCCGAGATTGGCGCGCGTCTTGTCGACGCGCACGTCCGGTTCCGAGGCCACGCGCCAGCCCCGCAGCGCGAGCGCTCCGCCCTGCACGTGGCCGTCGAGGACCAGTCCCGACAGCACGCGGCGCACGCGCGGCGTCGGAATCCACGCGTCTTCCGCGATCTCGACGTCGTAGTCGAACAGCGCGGTGCGCTCGTCCACGGCGAGCACGCGCACGAAGCTCCCGTCGCACACCGGCAGGTGCACTTCGAGCGCGCCCTGGCGCACGAGGAGCGCGTGGGAACGCGTGCGCTCCGACTCGCTCGCCTGCACGAGCGATTCGACCTCGGCCACGGCCGCGGTTTCACTCGCGGGGAGCAGCAGCAAGCCTTCGCCCCACACGGGGCCAAGGCTGCCGCTGGAATCGAACGAGCCGAGCTTGCCGCGCTTGGCCGCGCCGAGCGCGGACGCCGCCACGCTCGCGAACTCCGCGGCCGGCAGCGCCTCGCGCAGGTGCTCGGGCTCCGACTCCTCGAACAGCGCGTCGAGGCTCGCCTCGGGCATCGGCCAGTCGAGGAGCGGTTGGGCGAGCGCGGCGACGTCGAAACCGCGCCAACGCAGCGTGCCGCCCGGGTCGCTCGCCGTCCTCGCCGCCACCAGCAGCACGCCGTCGTGCTGGCCGTGGCCACGGATCGAGACGGCGAGCCAGCCACCGCTGGCGAGCTGGCCGGCGAAGGCGACCTGCACGGCGCCGACGCGCGGCTGTTCGAACACCCCCAGATCGGAGCTCTCGGGATCGAATTGCAGGGCGGGCAGCTCGAGCGAGAGATCGAGCAGGCCTTCGCACAGCACGGACCGGCCGCCGTCGACGCGCGCGACGCGGGCGTGCAGCGTGCGACCGCTCGCCACGCGGCCGATGCGCGGCTCGGCGACGTTGGCGTCCGAGGCCACCTCCACGTCGAACGAAACCACGCAGGTGCGCTCGGTGCGCCGTCCGAGATCGACGCTGCCGCCCGAGCGCACGACGGCCGCGCCCAGCGGCTCGGCGGTGCCGATGCGCGCGCGGGCGGCCGCGTCGTCGGGCCAAACGGGCAGCGGATCGGACTGCGGCAGCCACCACGCGCGAAGCTCGATTTCGAGCGCTTTGCCGAGCGCGTCGAGATCCGCGAGCGTGGCGCGCGCGCGCTCGAGATCGGCCTTCGTGCCACGCGCGAGCAGCGGCGGCGCGGTCCCCAAGAGCCGCAGCGCGCCGTCCTCGCGAGCGGACTCGTCGGCGAGCAGGTAGCCGAGCTCCGCCGCCCCGAGGGCCGCCTCGGCGGGGCGCGGCGTGCACTCAGAACTGAACGTGTCGAACAGGATGTGGTAGCCACGCTGCAGGCGCTCGATCGGATGCACCGGCGCCAGCTTGGGCGTGCACAGCGCGGGCAGCGGCAAGGCCGTCCAGCCCTCCTGCGGCCGGGGTCGGGCGACGACGAGGGGAAGGGCGAGAGCGAGTGCGAAGATCGACATGCGGCAGGCCTCCGATCGAGGCAAGATAGTCCGCCGAAACGGGGGACACTACACGCGGCAGGCGTGCATCGCGCGCGCCGATGCGCTATCCCTAGCTCCATGACCTCGGCTTGGATCGACCTCACCGACGCGCGCGGAGTGCGGCAGCGGCACCCGCTGCGCGAAGGCCTGACGACTGTCGGCGGTCGCCGGGGCGATGTCGCGCTCGAAGGCACCGGCGGCGACCAACTGCACATCTGGGACCGGCCACCCAAGCTGCTGTTCGTGGGCACGGGCGAGCAGCCGCGCATCGGCACAACCGCGCTCGAGGAGCACGCGCTGCGCTCGGGCGACGTGATCGAGTGGTGTGGAGCGCGGCTGGAGTTCCGCGGGCTCGGCTATGCGCAGCTCGAGGAAGTCGAGCTGCCGAGCGAGCCGGCGGGCGTGGCGGCGCCGCACGGCGCGGCGAGCGCGCCAGGCGAGGATCCCGCGTGGCGGCGCCTGCGCGCCGGATTGCTCGTCGAGCTCGGGATCGCCGACGCCACGGCCGCGCGCCGCTGGCAGGACGCGATCCTGCGCAACGAATTCGAGCCCGAGTCCTGCGCGCGCGACCTGCTCGCGAGCTCCCCGCTCCCCGCGGGCGATGCGCGCGTGCTCGAGCGCGCGACACGCCTGCAGCGGGACTTGATCATGAGCCCCGTCCAGCGCGGCGTGCGCGGGGGGACGCGACGGCTGCGCAGCGCGGCCAGCAATTGGTTCGCGATGGCGCTCACGCAGTTGTTCGTGCTCGCCCTGTTCGTCGCGCTCTTCGCCGTCGCGCTGTTCATCGTGCGCGTGCGCTGGAATTGGAGCGTCGACGCCTACCTCGATCGCATCGCGGCGCTGCTGCGCGGCGAATAGACTCCCGAATAGACTCCACCGAGCAGTGCCAAGGACCTCGCTTCCCATGTCCGACCTCCAGAGCGCGCAATTTTCCGACGGCGATCCGGGCCTGTTCTCGCTGTCGCAGATCCAGCACCTGATGCGCATCGAGTTCGGCCGTGCGCAGCGCTACCGCTACCCGCTGTCGGTGTTCGTGATCTCGATCGATCGCCTCGACCACCTGCGCGATCTGTACGGCTACGAATCGAAGGAGGCGGTGCTCGACGAGGTCGGACGCGTGCTGCAGGGCCTCGCGCGCAGTTGCGATTTCCTAGGGCGACTGGCCGACGATCGGCTGATGGCGGTCGTTCCGCACACGCCCGCACCCGGACTCAAGGTGCTCGCCGAGCGCGTGCTCGCGGGCGTGCGCACCGTGCAGTTCGAGAGCGACGGCAAGCGCATCCCGATCACGGTCTCCGTCGGTGGAGCCACCATGACCGATGGGCAGACCCTGTTCTTCGACCAGCTCGTCGCCGGGGCCGAACTCGCGCTCGAGGAAGCGCTGGCCGCGGGCGGAGATCGCTTCGTCGTGCGTGACCCGGGCCTCGCCTAGGCGCTAGGGACGCGCCATGCGGATCCTGCTCGCCGAGGACGAAGTCACCATCCACGTCACGCTGCGCGATGCGCTCGAGGATGCGGGGCACGTCGTGCTGCACGCGCCGGACACGGCGCAGGCGCTCGCGCTGCTCGATAGCGCGCGGCCCGATGTCGTGCTGACCGACATCCGCATGCCCGGCGAGGGCGGCATGGCGGTGCTCAAGCGCTCGATCGAGCTCGATCCGCAGCGGCCGGTGGTCTTGATGACCGGCTACGGGACGATCGACCAAGCCGTCGAAGCCATGCGCATCGGCGCGGTCAACTACGTGCAGAAGCCGTTCCGCAACGAGTCGATCGTGCAGATGGTCGGCACGTTTTCGCGCGTGCGGGAGCTCGAGGAGGAGAACGAGTTGCTGCGCGCGCAGCTCTCCGCCGCGGCGCCGATGGAGGACTTCGTCGGCAACTCAGCACCGATGCGAGTGGTGTTCGAGCGCATTCGCACCGTGGCGCGCAACGACGCGACGGTGCTGATCGAGGGCGAGAGCGGCACGGGCAAGGAGCGCGTGGCGCAGGCGCTGCACCGGCTCTCGCCGCGCGCGAGCCGTCCGTTCGTCGCCATTTCGTGCGCGGCGCTACCCGAGACGCTGCTCGAAGCCGAGCTGTTCGGCCACGAGCGCGGCGCGTTCACCGACGCGCGCCGCGAGAAGAAGGGCCGCTTCGAGCTCGCCGACGGCGGCACGATCTTCCTCGACGACATCGACGACATGCCGTTGGCGATGCAAGTCAAGCTCCTGCGCGTGCTGCAGGAGCGCAAGTTCGAGCGCCTCGGCTCGGAGACGACGCGCGCGCTCGACATCCGCGTCGTCGCCGCGACCAAGGTCAACTTGCGCGAGCACGCGCGGCAGGGGAAGTTCCGCGAGGACCTCTTCTATCGCATCAACGTCGTGCCGATCACGCTGCCGCCGCTGCGCGAACGCGAGGGCGACGTGCCGCTGCTCTTGACGCACATGCTCGCGCGCCACGGCGGGGGACGCGCCTACAAGGTCAGCGCGCCGACCATGGCCGCGCTCGAGCGCTATCCCTGGCCCGGCAACGTGCGCGAGCTGGAAAACGCCGTGCAGCGCGCGATCGCGCTGTGCGAGCCCGCGAGCGGCACGTCCGCGGGCGAGTTGGCGCTGCGGGATCTCGTGCCGCTCGATCCGCGCTGGCGCGGCGCCACGGAGGTCGGCTGCCCCGTGCGGCCGCTGCGCGAAGTGCTCAAGGAGGCCGAGAAGAACCACCTCGTGCGCGCGCTCGAACAGACCGGCGGCCATCGCTCTCAGACCGCCGATGCGCTGGGAATCTCGCGCAAGGTGCTGTGGGAGAAGATGCGCGACCACGGGCTCCTCGTACAAGGCGAGAGCGTGCAAGGCGAGAGCGCGCAGGGCGAGAGCATGCAGGGCGAGTAGGCCGAATCGTCGAGCGCGCGTCGTCTGCTAGTCTCTGCGGCATGTCGGCGGAGAGCGATGCGACGCGCGCGGGCGGGGCGTGGCCCGAGGTCGAGCTCGCGCCGGGCACGCTCGCGATCGCCGACGCGCACCTCGACGCGGGGCCGCACGCGCCACCCGCACTCGAGTTCGAGGCCTTCCTCGAGCGCGCGCGCACGGCGCCGCGGCTGGTGATTCTGGGCGACCTGTTCGACGCCTGGGTCGGACCGGCCCACGCCGAACTCGCGGGCGCGCGCCGCGTGCTCGACGCGCTCGCGAGCCTCGTGCGCGCGGGCACGGCGCTCGACATCGTCCACGGCAACCGCGACTTCCTGCTCGAGGAGTCGTTCGAGCGGCGCACCGGAGCGCGCGTGCATCCTGCCGGATTGGTCGGGCGCTGCGGCGGCGTGCGCACGCTGCTGGTGCACGGCGACGAACTGTGCACGCTCGACCACGGCTACCAGCGCCTCAAGCGCGCGCTGCGCTGCGCGCCGATCCGCTGGCTCGCGCCGCGCCTGCCGCGGCCGCTCGCGCTCGCCGCCGCGCGCCGACTGCGCGCCGCCTCCGTGACGGCCGTGGCACACAAGCCAGCAGAGTCCAAGCGCCAGCAGCGCGCCGCCGCCAGCGCGCTCGCCGCCTCCGCCCGTGCGCGCCAGCTCGTCGTCGGCCATGCCCATGAATTCCGGGACGAGGAGGACGGGGAGCTGCGTTGGATCGTGCTCGACGCCTTCGGCGGGCCCCGCGACTGCCTGCGCTGGGGCCCGGACGGGGCTGTGGAGGCCGTTTCCAGCGCCGCCGCGCCCCGTTTCTAGCGCCCGCGCTTCCCGCGGCCCGAGCTCGCCCGTACACTCTCCGCCCCCTTGCAATCCATGATCGTCGCCATCGACGGACCCGCCGGGGCCGGCAAGAGCACCGTCGCGAAGTCGTTGGCGAAGCGTCTGGGCCTGCACTTTCTGGACACCGGCGCCATGTACCGCGCCGTGACCCTGCAGGTGCTGCGCCGCGGGCTCGATCCGGCGAGCGGGAGGGACTGTGCGGCGGTGGCGGGCTCGATCGAGCTCGACTTCGACGCGCAGGGCAAGGTGCTGATCGGCGGGGTCCCCGGAGAGCCGCACATCCGCAGCCGCGAGGTCACCGGCCTCGTGTCGGCGGTGAGTGCGCACGCCGAGGTCCGCGACCCGATCGTGGCGCTGCAGCGGGCGCTCGCCGCGCGCTGGGGCGGCTTGGTGGCGGAGGGCCGCGACATGACCACGGTCGTGTTCCCCGACGCGCCGCACCGGTTCTTTCTCAACGCAAGTTCGCACGAGCGCGCGCGACGCCGCGCGCTCGAGCTAGGAACGCCCGACGACCTCGAGCGCATCCGCCTCGAGATCGAGCGCCGCGACGCGCTCGACTCCTCGCGCGGCATCGCCCCGCTTCGCGTCGGCCCCGGCGTGCGCGAGATCGACACGGACGGCAAGGACGCGACGGACGTGCTCGAGTTGCTCGAGCGCCTGATCGAAGCGCGCGCGCCATGAGTTCCGCGCCCGCGAGCTCCGCTGGCAGTGCGCCGCAGATCCTGACGCACGCGACGCTCGGCTATCACTGCGCGCGCTTCTCGACGTGGAGCTTCGGCGCGCTGTGGTTCCGCGAGCGCTTCGAGGGTCGCGAGCACTTGCCGCAGCAGGGCGGCGTGGTGGTGGTCTCCAACCACCAGTCGTTCTACGACATCCCGCTCCTCAGCCACGCGATCGCGCGCCACGTCTCGTTCGTCGCGCGCGACACGCTGGCCAACTTCGCGCCGCTCGCGTGGCTGATGCGCACCTGCGGAGCGGTGCTCATCAAGCGCGGCGCGCCCGACCGCGCGGCGCTGCGCGAGATGGTGACGCACCTCGAGCGCGGCGACTGTCTGGTCGTGTTCCCCGAAGGCACGCGCACCATCGACGGCCGCGTGAGCGGGTTCAAGGCCGGAGCGCTGCTCGCCGCGCGCATGGCGAAGGTGCCGATCGTGCCCTGCTCGATCCGCGGCTCGTTCGAAGCCCTACCCAAGGGCGCGCTCTTCCCGCGGCCGAAGCGGATCCGCGTGCGCTTTGGCGCCCCGATCGACTCGCACCTTGACGACGCCCTCGAGCGCGCCCACGCCGCGGTGGTCGAAATGACCGGCGACGGCCGCGCCTAGCCCCGGCCCCGACCGCAGCAGCGAACTTGCACCCCACGAGCATTCCCCGCCGCACGTGCGACGGGGAGCAGTTCTGAAAACCCCGTTTTCATTCCCGTCCCCAAGGACCCCTTTTCATGGCTCTCGCCTCCCGCAGGATCAAGCAGTACGACATCGACCCCGCCGAACTCGAAAGGCAGCTCGCCGCTGCCATGGGCGAGGTCACCGACGAGCAACTCTCCGTTCAGTTGCACTCCTCGGTCAGGGACATCGCCACCGGACAGATCGTCAAGGCCGTCGTGGACTCGGTCGACGACCGCACCGGCATGGTCGTGATGGACATCGGCGGCAAGAGCGAGGGCTCGATCCCGCTCGCGGAGTTCGGCGACACGCTGCCGCACAAGGGCGAGACCTACGAGGTCTTCTACGACGGTCTCGACGAGAACGACACCGCGGTGCTCTCCAAGAAGCGCGCCGACCGCCTGCGCGCCTGGGAGCGCGTCAGCCAGAAGTACAACGAAGGCGACGACATCCAGGGCATCTGCCAGCGCAAGATCAAGGGCGGCCTGCTCGTCGACGTCGAAGGCGTCAACGTGTTCCTGCCCGCGAGCCAGGTCAACCTGCGCCGCACGCACGACATCTCCGACTTCCTCGGCGAGCCGGTGCGCGCGCGCATCATCAAGATCGATCAGGAGCGGATGAACATCGTCATCTCGCGCCGCAAGCTGCTCGAGGAAGAGCGCCAGAAGCAGAAGGAGCTCCTGCTCTCCGACATCCACGAGGGTCAGGTCCGCAAGGGCGTCGTGAAGAACATCGCCGACTTCGGCGTGTTCGTCGACCTCGGCGGCATCGACGGCCTGCTGCACATCACCGACATGACGTGGGGTCGCATCAACCACCCCAGCGAAATGGTCGCTCTCGATCAGGAGATCGAGGTCAAGGTGCTGCGCGTCGACACCGAGCGCGAGCGCATCGCGCTGGGCCTGAAGCAGAAGCAGGCCAGCCCGTGGGATGGCATCGAGTCGCGCTACCCCGTCGCGTCCAAGCGCGTCGGCGAGGTCGTGAACATCATGTCCTACGGCGCGTTCGTGAAGCTCGAGGACGGCGTGGAAGGTCTGGTCCACATCTCCGAGATGAGCTGGACGCGGCGCATCAACCACCCCAGCGAGCTCGTCAAGACCGGCGACAAGGTCGAGGTCGTGGTGCTCGAGTACAACAAGGACAAGCAGGAGATCTCGCTCGGCATGAAGCAGGCCGAGACCAATCCCTGGGAGCTCGTCGAGCAGCACTACCCGGTCGGCACGGTCATCGAAGGCACGGTGCGCAACCTCACCTCCTACGGCGCGTTCGTGGAGATCGAGGAAGGCATCGACGGCCTGCTGCACGTCTCCGACATGTCGTGGACCAAGAAGATCACGCACCCCTCGGAGATGGTGAAGAAGGGCGACAAGCTGCGCTGCGTCGTGCTCAGCGTCGATACGCAAAAGAAGCGCATCGCGCTCGGCTACAAGCAGCTCTCCAACGACCCGTGGATGGACCACATCCCGAACAACTACCACGTCGGCGACCTGCTCTCGGGCCACGTCACGAAGATCACCAACTTCGGTGCCTTCGTGAAGCTCGAGGACGACCTCGAAGGCCTGCTGCACATCAGCGAGCTCTCCGACCACAAGATCCAAAGCCCCGAGGACGTCGTCCGCCCGGGCATGAAGATCGAAGTGCGCGTGATCCGCGTCGACACCGAGGAGCGCAAGATCGGCCTCTCGTTCGTCCACGCGGACTTCGAGGAGAACAAGCCGCTGTTCGAGCAGATCGAGAAGGACCGGCTCAACCCCAAGCCGCCCGAAGGTACGCAACCGGCCTGATCTGCGTCGCTAGGATGGGGGCGTGAAGTGCCTCCCCCTCCTCGCTGGAATGCTGGCCGCCCTGCTCGCCGCATGCGCGACGCAGGGCGGCTCCGTTTCCGCGGCGGCGCTCGCGCACCTCGAGCGCGCCGAGGAGCGTGAGCGCGAAGGCGACCTCGCCCTCGCCCGCACCGAACTGGAGCTCGCCAAGCGCCAAGGGCTCGGCGTCGGACGACTCCACGATCGCGGCACGCGGCTGGAGTTCGCCCTCGCCACCGCCGAACTCGAGCCGTTCCGCGGCTTGTTCGACGAACTCTCCGCGGCGCTCGAGCGCCGCGACCACGAGCTGGCAGCGCGCCTGGTGTTGCGCGCCGACGCCCTGCGTCCGCGCGGCGCCGCGGCTCACAAGCTCACTGCCTTCCGCAACATCCTCGACGGCCGTCGCACGGCGGAGGCGCTCGGGGTGCGACTCGCGGCCGAGCCCACCGGCGCGGAAGGCGAGTACCGCGTCACGCTGCACGCGCGCCACGAACTCGCCCTGACCGTGCGCCTGCGCTGCCCGGGGAGCGCGCTCAAGTTCCTCTCGCTCGGCGTGAATGAAGCCGGCATCGAGAGCCGCGCTCGGCGCCGCGTGCTCACCGACGCGCTCGCGGACCTCGAAATCGAGAGCGGGCGCGACGTCGAAGTCGTGCTCGGCACCTACTACGTGCCCGCGCGCGGTCTGGTCGTCGCGCGCGGACGCTGGACGCTCTCGACGCTCGGCGGGACGATCGAGCTGGGAGAGCGAGTGTTGCCCGCCAACAGTTTCGTGGCCGCGGGATGCGAGGTCGTGCGCCTCGATCCGCGCCTGCCCTCGAGCGCGGTCGAGCCGGCGGAATTCGCGCGCTACGTCGAGCGCGGAGCCCCGTCGCTGCCGGCGTTGCTCGAGCGAGCGGGCCGACTCGCCCCCGAACGCCGCGACGAGGCGCTCGACCTCGCGACGCCCGCGCTGGCGCGCTACCTCCCCGAGGAACTCGAGCGCATCGCCCCCGCCCTGCGCTGGCTCTGTGGACTCGACGAGCCGCCGCTCGACGCGCGCGGCTGGAAGGCGTGGCTGGAGGCCCGCGGCTCGCGCGCGCGAGATCCGGCGCGACCGGCGCTCGACTTGCCGAGTGCCGAACGCCAATCTTGAGCGAGGGAAACCCGCCCATGAACGACTTCGAGATCCTCACCCGCAGCGCCGTCGACGTGATCGAGAGCAGCGAGCTGCGCAAGCGCCTCGCGCACGCCGCGTCGAAGCACGCCAAGCTGCGCGTCAAGTTCGGCATGGACCCGAGCTCGCCCGACCTCCACGTGGGCCACTCGGTCCAACTGCTGCGACTGCGCGCGATGCAGCAGGCGGGGCACCAGATCGTGCTGATCGTGGGCGACGCCACGGCGATGGTGGGGGATCCCTCCGGCCGCAACAAGCTGCGGCCGCAGCTCTCGCGCGAGGACGTCGAGCGCAACCTCGTCACGTATCAGGAGCAGGCCGCGCGCGTGCTCGACATGTCGCGCACCGAGGTGCACCGCAACTCCGAGTGGTTCGACACGATGCGCTTCGAGGACGTGCTGCGCCTCGCCGGCAAGGCGACGGTCGCGCGCATGCTCGAACGCGACACCTTCGAGAAGCGCATGCAGGCTGGTGAGGCGATCGGCGTCCACGAGTTCCTGTACCCGCTGATGCAAGGCTGGGACAGCGTGATGATCCGCTCCGACGTCGAGATCGGTGGCACCGACCAGCTCTTCAACCTGCTCGTCGGACGCGAACTGCAGGAAAAAGAAGGCCAAGCCCCGCAGATTTGCCTGACCTTCCCGCTGATCAACGGGCTCGACGGCCGCAAGATGTCGAAGAGCTACGGCAACTCCATCGGGCTCACCGAGAGCGCGGGCGAGATGTTCGGCAAGGTGATGAGCCTTGGCGACGACGTGATGCGCACGTGGTTCACGCTGCTGACGGACCTGCCCGAGGCGGAGATCGCGGCGCTGCTCGCGGGTCACCCGCGCGCGGCCAAGGCGCGCCTAGGCGAGGAACTCGCCGCGTTCTACCACGGCCGCGAAGCGGGCCGCGCCGCGAGCGCGGCCTTCGATCGAGTGTTCCGCGACCGCGAGCTGCCCAGCGACATCCCCGAGGTCGAACATGCGTGGCCCTCCGACGGCGTGCCGCTCGCGGTCCTGTGCCGCGATCTGGGACTCGCTCCGAGCTCGAGCGAGGCCCGCCGCACGATCGAGCAAGGCGGCGTCAAGCTGGCCGGAGAAGTCCAGCGGGACCCGAAGTTCGTCGTGCATCGCCCGAGCGCGCCGCTGCTGGTGCAGTTCGGCAAGCGCAAGCTCGTGCGCGTGCACTGAACGCGCGCTCAGCGGCGCGCGATGTGGTTCTCGAACGCGCGCTCAGCGGCGCGCGATGTGGTTCTCGAACGCGCGCTCAGCGGCGCGCGATGGGGATCTCGAAGCGGGCGTAGTTCGCGTCGTCGGTGGTGACGATGACGCGGCCAGCGAGCTTGCCGAGCGACACGTTCGCGCCCGGATCGACACTGATGCGCCAGCGCGCCGCGCGGCCATCCTGCACGGGAGCGGCGGGCTCGGTCTGCACGATCAGGCCCTCGGTGCCCGGCCCTTCGATGCTCGCGCCGGTGATCGCGATCGTCTGGCCCGCGAGCCGCGCGAAGAGCTCCGTGCGCGCGATCTCGCGACCGAGCTCGCCGTCGCGCAGGAACAGCATGCGCGCCGGAGCGACCTCGACGTCCTCGGTCGCCGTCCAACGCACCTTGACCTCGTAGGGACGGCCCTCGCCGACGCCGGAGGCGTCCGTGGTGGAGATGCGCAGCACGCGCTGCTGCGGTCCGAGCGGCAGGGGCGCTCGCACGGCGACGTGCAGGCTCCAGACCGAGGCGACGCCCATGGGACTCGCCTCGGCGAGCGTGGCGCCGATCTCTGGGCCGGTCTCCAACACGTCGAGCAAGCGTCGGCCCGAGTCGCCGATGGTGGCGATGTCGACGCGCCCGAGTGCGCCGCCGTTGCGCGGGATGCGCGCTAGGTCGAGCTCCGTCGGCACGCACTGGAAGGCGCTCAGGACCTTCATGCGCAGCTCGATCGACAGGTACGGGTCGTGGTCGTCGTCGGTCGTCAGGCGCACGACCACCAGCTTGTCCTTGTTGCGCGCGGGGGAGAGGCGGCTGTCGACGAACAGGGTGAGCTCGACCACCGCCTGCGGCGGCACCACGAGCACGCCGGAGGAAGCGCGCGCGTCGCCGACGATGCGCTCGCCCGCGGCGGTGAGCGCGGCGATCGAGGGAATCGTGCAGGAACAACCGGCGAGCACGCTGTCGATCGTGATGGCGTGGTCCTCGACGTTGCGCATCCGCACGGTGGCGGTGGTGGAATCGCCCAGCTCGAGGTCGCCGACGTCGACCCAGTTGGGGTGGGCGGGGTGCTGGGGATCGAGGAACACCAAGCCGCGCTCGTCTTGCCCGTGGACCTCGGCGCCCCCCTCCGCCTGTGCGTCGGCGTGCGCGTGGCCAGATGATTCGTGGCCGGACGAATCGTGGCCGCTGGGGACGTCGTCGGAGCAGCCGGGGAGCGACAGCAAGAGCGGAAGCAGGCAGGAGAGGATGCTGCGGGGCATGGGGGCGGCGGGCGTGCGGGGCGCGGCGGGGGAGTGTGCAATTGAACCGCGCGCCGCGCTAGGGACAATACTCGTGCCATGCACAACACCACCGCGACCAACCCCTCGAGCGCCTCGCCCCTCGCCGCAGCCCGCACCGACCTTGCCCTGTGGGGGGCCGTCGCGCAGGAGACGCACCGTCAGGAGAGCCAGCTCGAGCTGATCGCGAGTGAGAACCACACCTCGCGCGAGGTCATGGCCGCCATGGGCACGGTGCTCACGAACAAGTACGCCGAGGGCTACCCCGGCAAGCGCTACTACGGCGGCTGCGAGTTCGTCGACGTGGTGGAAGACCTCGCCCGCGACCGCGCTAAGGAGCTGTTTGGCGCCGCCCACGCCAACGTGCAGGCCCACAGCGGAACGCAGGCCAACGTCGCGGCCCTGATGGCGCTCGCCAAGCCCCGCGACCGCGTGCTCGCCATGTCGCTCGACCACGGCGGACACCTCTCGCACGGCCACCCCAAGAACTTCTCGGGCCTGTTCTACGAGTTCCAGAGCTACGGGGTCGAGAAGGGCAGCGAGCTGCTCGACATGGATCGCGTGCGCGCGAAGGCGCTCGAGTTCAAGCCCGCCGTGATCATGGCCGGCGCGTCGGCCTACTCACGCGGCATCGACTTCGCGGCCTTCGGCGCCATCGCGCGCGAGGTCGGAGCGAAATTGATCGTCGATCAGGCGCACATCGCGGGCCTCGTCGCGGGCGGAATGCACGCAACGCCGGTGCCGCACGCCGACGTGGTGACGATGACGACGCACAAGACCCTGCGCGGCCCGCGCGGCGGCGCGATCGTGTGCAACGACGAGAACGTCGCCAAGGCGATCAACTCGGCGGTGTTCCCCGGCGATCAGGGCGGTCCGTTCATGCACGTCATCGCGGCCAAGGCGGTCGCCTTCCGTGAAGCGCTCGCGCCGGAGTTTGGCGCCTATGCCAAGCAGGTGTGCGCCAACGCCAAGGTGCTCGCCGAGGCGCTCGCCGCGCGCGGACTGCGCATCGTGTCGGGCGGCACCGACAACCACCTGATGCTCGTCGACGTCACGCCGATGAAGCTCACGGGCAAGGACGCCGAGCACGTGCTGCACTCGGTCGACCTGACCTGCAACAAGAACCTGATCCCCTACGACCAAAACCCGCCCATGAAGGCCTCGGGTGTGCGTCTGGGCACCGCCGCCATCACCACGCGCGGCCTGCGCGAGACGCACATGCGCCAACTCGGGAACTGGATCGCCGACGTGCTCGCCGAGCCGACCAACGCGTCGGTGGCCGCACGCGTGAAGCGCGAAGTCGCGGAGCTCTGCCGCGCACATCCGATCTACGCCTGAGGCGCGAGCGCTGAAGCCGCCCGCTCAGGCGCTGCGGCGATAGCCCAGGCGCTTGAGCACCTCGAGCACCTCGCCCCAGGTCGGAAACGGCTTGCGCTCGCTGCGCTTGTAGGCGTCGATCGCGTTGGCGAACTCGAGCACCTCGCCGCGCGACTCGCCCGCGTCGACGAGCTGTGCTTCCGGAGGCAGGACGGGCTGCGCCTGCGGGACCTTCTTGGACTTGCGGACGCGCAGCGTGGGTGCGCGCTTCGCCCCCTTGGCAAGCGGGGACTTGCTCGGCTTGGTGGGTTCGCTCATGGCCAGTCTGTATCGGCCCCTCGCCGGGCGCCGGCTCAAGCGAGAAGCGAAAAAAACGCGCGCTCGGGCGAGGGCTCAGAGCACGCCGCCGCGCCGCAGCGCGGCCTCGACGGACTGGGGATTGGGCCGTTCGATCAGCCCGACTTCCGTCACGATGCCCGTGACCAGCCGCGCGGGCGTGACGTCGAAGGCGGGGTTGTAGATGCGCACGCCCTCGGGCGCGGTGCGCTGGCCGAAGCCGCAGGCAACTTCTTCCGCCCCGCGCTCCTCGATCGGAATCTCGGCGCCGGTCGCCATGCGCGCGTCGAAGGTCGACAGCGGTGCGCAGACGTAGAAGGGAATCCCGTGCTCGCGCGCGAGCACGGCGACGCCGTAGGTTCCGATCTTGTTGGCGACGTCGCCGTTGCGCGCGATGCGATCGGCGCCGACGAGCACCGCGTCGATGCGGCCCTCGAACATCACGCGCGCCGCCATGTTGTCGGTGATCAGCGTGACGTCGATGCCCGAGCGGTGCAGCTCCCACGCCGTGAGCCGCGCGCCCTGCAGCAGCGGCCGCGTCTCGTCCGCGAACACGCGAATCGTCTTGCCCTGATCCCGAGCGACGTACACGGGTGCGAGCGCGGTGCCGTAGTCGACCGTGGCGAGGCCGCCGGCATTGCAGTGCGTCAGCACCGTGCAGCCGTCGGGGAGCAGCTCGGCGCCCACCGCTCCGATGCGGCGGCAGATGGCCTTGTCCTGCTCGAACATCGCGCGCGCCTCCGCGAACAGCCCGTCGACGATCGGAGCGCGCGCGGCGTGGTCGCGCGTCGCGCGCGCCACCATGCGCTCGAGCGCCCAGAAGAGATTGACGGCCGTGGGGCGCGACTTGGCCAAGTAGGCGGCCGTTTCGCGCACGCGGCCGAGCGTGTCGTCGCGGTCGCGCTCGTCGAGCCGCTGGACGCCGAGCAGGAGTCCGAAGGCCGCGGCGACGCCGATGGCCGGTGCGCCGCGCACCGCGAGCCGGCGAATGCAATCGAACAGCTCCTCGACCGTGCGCACGTCGAGCACCACGTACTCGAGGGGCAGGCGAGTTTGGTCGATCAGCCGCACGTGGCCCGGACGGCCGCCTTCCCACAGGATCGTCGCGACGCTCATGGCTCGGGGCGCGGCGGTCCTAGCCCGCGCCCGCGGGCACGCGACCGGTCACCTTGCGGCAGATTTCGAGGTACTTCTCGACCGTGCGCTCGATCACCGCGTTGCTGAGCGTCGGCGGCGGATAGCGCTTGTTCCAGTCGAGCGTCTCGAGCCAGTCGCGCAGGTACTGCTTGTCGAAGCTCGGCGGATTGCTGCCCGGCCTCCACGACTGTGCCGGCCAAAAGCGCGAGGAATCCGGCGTGAGCGCCTCGTCGATCAACAGCAGCTTGCCGTTGCGCAGTCCGAACTCGAACTTCGTGTCCGCGAGCAGGATGCCCTGCGCGGCGAGCAGCTCGCTCGCGCGCCCAAACAGCGCGAGCGCCGCGCGCTCGGCGGCCTCGTACAGCTCGGATCCGACTCTCGCGCGCGCCTCGTCGGGCGTCAGCGGCAGGTCGTGCGCATCTTCCTTGGTCGTCGGCGTCAGGATCGGAACAGGCAGCTTCGATGCGAGCACCAGTCCCTCCGGCAGGGCGATCCCGCACACGCTGCGCGAGCGCTGGTATTCCTTGAGGCCCGATCCGGCGAGGTAACCGCGCACGACCCACTCGATCGGCGTCGGCTGGGCGCGGTGCACGAGCATGACGCGCCCGCGCAGACGATCGCGCCACTCGTCGGACAGGCCCTCGACGTCGTCGACGGACGTGCTGACGAGGTGATTGGGCACGATGTCGCGCGTCTTTTCGAACCAGTGCGCGGCGAGCATCGTCAGCACCGCGCCCTTGAACGGCACGCCCTCGTTCATGATCACGTCGAAGGCCGACATTCGGTCGGACGTGACGAACAGGAGGTGCTCGGCGTCGACGGCGTAGATGTCGCGCACCTTGCCGCTGGCGAGCCAGGTGACACCGGGGATCGCACGCTCGCGGCCGAGGTAGATCGCTTGGGTCTTGGTCATGGGGACGGGGCGGTCCTCTGGCCGCGGCGCGCGAGTATGCCCGCCGCTCGCGCGGGCTACAATCGCGCCGCGTGGAGCCCGCCGAGCCTGCTGCGAGTGCGAAGGAGAGGGGCGAGTTGCGCCTGCGCGGACTCGCGCCACGGGGCTGCGTGCGCGGCGAATTTCGCGCCAGTGGATCGAAGTCGATCGCCCAGCGCGCGCTCGTGCTCGCGAGCCTCGCCCGCGGCGAGACGCGCATCGCGGGCTTGCCGTCGGGCGAGGACGTGCGCGCCGCGCTGGCCGTGCTGCGCGCGGTCGGAGTGGACGTGCGCGAGATCGCCCCGGCCGCGCTCGCCGTCCGCGGAGCTCCGCCGGGGCCGCACCGCGGCTGGCGCGCGGCGGCGGCGCTGGAGTTGCACGAGAGCGGGACGCTCGCGCGCTTCGCGCTTGCCGTGGCGGGCCTGTGCGGACGGAGTGAGGACCGCTTCGAGTTGCGCGCCCGCGGCTCGCTCGCGCACAGGCGCAGTGACGCGCTCGTGCGCGCGCTCGAGGAGGCCGGCGTGCGCTTCGAGAGTCCGCCTTGGCCCGCGCGCATCGCTCCGATCGGTCCGCCGCCCAGCGTGCATTTGCGCGATCCGCGTTCGAGTCAGGAAGCGAGCGCGCTCGCGATGGCGTTGTGCGCGTGGCCCGACGAGAGCGAGCTCGCGATCCACGGCGCGCTGCCGAGCGAGCCCTACTTCGAGCTCACCCTGCGCATGCTCGCGCAGTTCGGCGCCCGCGCCGAGCGCTGCGAGGCCGGACTGCGCCTGCGCGGACCGCTGAGCGCGCCCCGAACGCCGCTCTCGATCGAACCCGATGCCTCGAGCGGCGCGGTGGCGCTGGCGGCCGCGTGTCTGGGCAGCGGGGAAGTCTGCGCGCGTGGGCTGGAGCGCAACGCGCTGCAGGGCGACGTGCGCATCGCGGAGCATCTGCGCGCGTTCGGTTGTCGCGCGCTCTTCACGAACGCTGGCATCGTCGCCGCGGGCTTTCCTCAGCACGCGGCGCGCATCGACCTCGCGGGCGAGCCGGATCTCGCGCCCGTGCTGGCGGCGGTCGCGGCGGGCGCGGCGCTCGTCGATCCGTCGCGGACGAGCGTGCTGAGCGGACTGGGCACCTTGCCGGGCAAGGAGAGCTCGCGCATCGAGACGCTCGCGCGCGGCCTGCGCGCGGCGGGCTGGAGCGCGCAGGCCGGTCCCGACTGGCTGAGCATCGGCGCGGGCGAGTATCGCGGCGGAGCGGTCGTGCCCGCGGAGGTCGAGCTCCAAGCACAGGCCGACCATCGCATGGTGTTCGCGTTCGCGTTGCTCGGACTGATTCGACCGGGCGTCTTCGTGCGCGATCCCGCGTGCGTCGCGAAGAGCTGGCCGACGTTCTGGAACGACCTTGCGGCGCTCGGCGCGCGCACGCAGGCGCGCTGAGCGGGGTGGCCGTGGAATGCGCGCGGTCGGTGCGCGCACTCGGAGGTATCTTAGAACTCCATGAGCACTGCCCCGAACTCCGTCCAAGGCCCCGTCCTCATCGCCGGCGGGGCCGGCTACATCGGCAGCCACACGGTGCGCCTGTTCCAACAGCGCGGCATTCCGGTGTTCGTGGTCGACAACCTCTCGATCGGCCACCGCGACGCCGTGACGTGCGACTTCGTGCAGGCGGACATCGGCGACCGCGCCGCGCTTGAGCGCATCTTCGCCGAGCGCAAACCGCGCGCGGTGGTGCACTTCGCGGCCAAGGCCTACGTGGGGGAGAGCGTCGGCGATCCGGCCAAGTACTACCGCGAGAACGTCGTCGCGAGCTTCACCCTGCTCGAGGCCATGCGCGCCGCGGGCTGCGGCGAGATCGTCTTCAGCTCGACCTGCGCCACCTACGGCAACCCGGTGCGCGTGCCGATCGACGAGGACCACCCGCAGCACCCGATCTCCCCCTACGGCCGCACCAAGCTGCACATCGAGCACATGCTCGAGGACTACTCGCGCGCCTATGGACTGCGCTTCGCGGCGCTGCGGTACTTCAACGCGGCCGGTGCGGCGCAGGACGGCAGCCTCGGCGAGCGCCACGACCCCGAGACGCACCTGATCCCGCTCGTGCTCGACGCGGCCGCGGGCCTGCGCAAGGACATCGCGGTGTTCGGCGAGGACTACCCGACGCCCGATGGCACGTGCGTGCGCGACTACATCCACGTCGAGGACTTGGCCGACGCCCACCTGCGCGCGCTCGCGCGGCTGCAGGGCGGCGCGAGCGCCATCAAGGTCAACCTCGGCACGGGACAGGGCTTCTCGGTGCGCCAAGTGATCGAGGCCGCGCGCGAGGCGACCGGACGGGCGATCCCCGTGCGGATGGCCCCGCGGCGCGAGGGCGATCCGGCGCAGGTCATGGCCGGTGGCACGCGCGCCCGCGACGTGCTCGGCTGGGTGCCGGCGCGACCGGCGCTGCGCGACATCGTGGCCGACGCCTGGCGCTTCCACTGCCGCCGCCGCGGCAACTAGGAAACGGCACTTCTGGCTCGATTTGGGCGTCGGCGGCGCCAGAATCTGGGCTCACCGCGCAGGGGCGCGGGCGACCGAGGCCGAGCGCGCGTGCGCCCGGCGCGTGCGGATCGTCCGCGACGGTTCCCTCGCGGAGCAGCGGCCGCGCGTCGGCCGCCCATCGCACCGATGCCCGAGCGCAAGCAGTCCTCCAACAAGTCCTCGTTGCTCCGCCTGGCGCTGGTCCTCGCGCTGAACGCGGCCGCCGTGCTCGCGCTGTGGCGCATCTGGCCGGGCGGCGCGAGCACGCCGAGCGGCGGGAGCGTGCAGGCCGCGAGCGTTCCGCACGTCGTCGAGGAACTCCCGCAGGGGCCGCCGCCGCTCGCGGCGCAGGCGCGCCGCGAGCTCGAGCGCGACCTGCGCGCGATCGTCTCGGAGTGGGTCGAGCGCGCACGCAAGGAGAGCAAGAACAAGGTCCATCAAGGCAACGCGGCGGTGGCGCTGCACGTGCGCGAGGTGGGCTGGGGCGCCGCGGGGGAGATCGCGCTGGGCTCCGATCGACTCCTGCGCCCGGCGTCGAACCTGAAGCTGATCACGACCGCGGCCGCGCTGGTGCTGCTCGGGCCCGACGGCGCGTTCCGCACACGCTTCGACGCCGGCGGTCCGATCGTCGAGGGCGTGCTGCGCGGCAACCTCGTGGTGCGCGCGGGCGCCGATCCGCTGTTCGACGGCGCCACCAACGGCGACATCGAGTCGCTGCTCGCGCCGGCGCTCGATCCGATCGTGGCCGCGGGCCTGCATGTGATCTCCGGCGATCTGGTGCTCGACGAGCTCACCTACCAACTGCCTGAGGCGGCACCGGCGTGGCCCGACGCGGGGCAACATTGGGCCGAGTACTGCGCGCTCGCCGGTGGATTCAGCGCCAATCGCGGCTGCCTGACGGCCGTGGTGAGCCCGGGCGCGATCGGAGGTCCGGCGCGCGTCGCGCTGTTCCCGCGCGAGCACGGACTGGCGGTCAACCTCGGCGTGCGCACCGAGGCCAAGGGCAAGCTCGACGTGCAGTGCGGTGCCAAAGCGAGCGGCGTGCTCGTGCGCGGCTCGATTCCGGCCGCGAGCGAGGCCTACGTGGCGTCCTTCTCGCACCCCGACCCGGTCGAGCTGTTCGGTCACGCGCTCGGCGGCGCGCTGGCTCGGCGCGGAGTCATCGTGCAGGGGCGAGTGCGCCGCGAGCGCAATGCACCGGCGCAGGCGACGATCGCGGCGCTCGAAACGCCGATCGAGCGCGTGCTCGCGCCGATCAACGCCGACTCGACCAATGCGGTCGCCGACCAGCTATTCCTCGCGACTGCGTTTGCCGTCACCGGACAGGGCACGCGCGCGGCGGGCGCGCAGGCCACCGAGCTTGCGCTCCAGCGACTGGGCGTCTCCACCACGGGCCTCGCGCAGGTCGACGGCTCGGGCCTCTCGCGCGCGAATCAAGTCACGGCACGTCAGGTCGTCGCGCTGGTGGAGAAAGTGCTCACGCAGGACGGCCGCAGCGCGCGCATGTTCCTCGACTCGCTCGCCATCGCGGGGGAGCGCGGCACGCTCGACGACCGCATGACGAAGGGGCCCGCGCGCGGACGCGTGCGCGCCAAGACGGGCTTCATCGCCGGAACCAGCGCGCTCTCCGGCGTGGCCGAAACCGTCGAGGGTCGGCGCTTCGCCTTCTCGATCCTCGTCAACTATCCCGACGTCGGCGGGCTCAATTCGAGCGTCTGGAAGCCGATGCAGGACGCGCTGTGCGAGCGACTGGTCGAGACGCGGCAGTGAGCGAGAGCACGGCGGACCTCGAGCGCTGGAAGTCGATCGCCGTCGCGGCGGCGCACGCTGCGGGTGGCGTGCTGATGGAGCACTTCGGCCACATCGCGCGCAGCGAGGTGGGCTCCAAGTCCGCCGCGCGCGACCTCGTCACGAAGGCCGACGTCGCGAGCGAGCGCGCGATCGTCGAGGTCCTGCGGCGCGAGCTTCCCGACCACGCGATCGAGGCGGAGGAGGAAGTCCGCGACGCGCGGCGCGCCGAGGACGAGTTGCGCTGGTTCGTCGACCCGCTCGACGGCACGACCAACTTCGTGCACCAGCTGCCGGCGTTCTCGGTGTCGCTCGGACTTTACCGCGGGAGCACGCCCTTGGTCGGAGTCGTGCACGCTCCGCGGCTGGCGGAGACCTACGCCGCGCGCGTCGGCGGCGGCGTGATGCTCGGAGAGTCGCCCGTGCGAGTGTCGGGCTGCAGCAGCCTGCGCGACGCGATCCTCGCGACGGGCTTCCCGTACCGCCGCGAGACGCTGCGCTGCGACAACGTCGAGAACTTCCGCCGCTTCATCCTCGAAGTGCGCGACCTGCGCCGCATGGGTTCGGCGGCCCTCGACCTCGCCTACGTGGCCGCGGGTCGCATGGACGGATTCTGGGAGCTGCACCTCGCGCCCCACGACGTCGCCGCCGGGGCGGCGCTGGTGCGGGAGGCCGGAGGCAGTGTCAGCGACGCGGACGGCGGCGAGGACTGGCTGCGCGGCGGACACATCGTGGCGTGCTCGCCCGCCCTGCACCGGGAAATGCTCGGGAAAATCGCCCACTAGGGCGGTGCGCGCGCGAGGGAGCCTTGGCGTGGACGCTGCCCGCGCCCGGCGCGCCGCCGCGAGCGCACTGCTCGCTCGAGTGGGTGGACTTTCGGCCACTTGCGCGCGGCGCTACGATGCCTGCTTGCGGATCCGCCTACCCTGACGCCGCGAGACGCTCCCCGACCGGAGCGGCGCGCGAGCCCAAGGGAGGGGAGTCCCGCGCGCACCCTGCCCATGCAGCGCCAACAGGAGGTTCAGCCGCAGTCGGCGGCGACGAACGCGATACGCGTGCGCGGAGCGCGCGTGCACAACCTGCGCGGCATCGACGTCGACATCCCCCGCAACGAGCTCGTGGCGATCACGGGCGTGTCGGGCTCGGGCAAGAGCTCGCTCGCGTTCGACACGCTGTTCCGCGAAGGCCAGCGCCGCTTCCTCGAGACGCTCTCCGCCTACGCGCGACAGTTCCTCGGGCGCATGGAGAAGCCCGATGTCGACTCGATCGAGGGACTCGCGCCCGCGATCGCGGTCGATCAGGCGGCGGCGAGCTCGAGCCCGCGCTCGACCGTGGGAACGCTCACGGAGATCTTCGACCACCTGCGCGTGCTGTACGCCCGCGCGGGTCGCCCACACTGCCCGCAGTGCAACGTGGAGCTGCAATCGCTCACGCCCGAGGCGATCGTGCAACAGGCGCTCGATTCGTACAGCGGCAAGGCCGTCAGCGTGCTCGCGCCGCTGATTCGAGACCGCAAGGGTCAGCACGAGGAAGTCCTCGAGGGTCTCAAGCGCCGCGGACTGATCCGCGCGCGCATCGACGGCGAGATCGTGCGCATCGAGGAGGCGCCCAAGCTCGAACGCTACGTGCGACACACGATCGAGGCCGTCGTCGATCGACTGCGCCCCGAGCGCGACCAACCCGCGCGGCTGCGCGAAGCCGTGGAGAGCGCGCTCGAGCTCTCCGGCGGGGACGTGATCTTCGTGCCCGCCGAGGCGGGAGCGCCGGAGCGAGCGTGGTCGACGTCGCGCAACTGCCCGGGCTGTGGCGCGGACACGCCGCCGCTGGAACCGCGCCTGTTCTCGTTCAACTCGCCGCACGGCGCGTGCCCGCGCTGCGAAGGACTCGGACTGCGCCGTCAGGCGAGCGAGGCGCGCATCGTGCGCGACGCCGCGCTCTCGATCCGCGCTGGTGCGCTCGCCGTCACGAGCAAGTCGCTAGCGTCGCTCACCTATCCGCCGGTCGACTTCGACTTTCTCGAGCAAGTCGCGTCGGCCTACGGCTTCGACCTCGACACGCCGTGGAAAGACCTGCCGCGCGCGGCGCGGCGCGTGATCCTCAGCGGCGCGGGCGAGGAGCGCTTCGAGGACGATTTCTCGTGGAACGGCGCGAAGTATCAGGGCTCGATCAAGTGGCAGCGGCGCTTCAAGGGCGTCATTCCGGCGTTGGAGAAGGCTGCGGCGGGCGGCAAGGCCGCGGCCCACGCGTTCTTCACCACGGCGGTGTGCGACGGCTGCAACGGCACGCGCCTCAAGCCCGCCGCGCTCGCGGTGCTCTTGGGCGGCGTCTCGCTGCGCGAGCTGCTCCAGCTCTCGATCCGCGAACTCGAGCCGCGCCTCGATCGGCTCGCGTTCTCCCCGCGCGAGGCACGCATCGCGCGCGATCTGCTGGCCGAGGTGCGCCGCCGCACCGAGTTCCTGCGACAGGTCGGGCTCGACTACCTGACACTCGCGCGCGGCGCGGACACGCTCTCGGGCGGCGAGGCCCAACGCATCCGCCTCGCGGCGCAGCTCGGCAGCGCGCTCCAAGGCGTGCTGTACGTGCTCGACGAGCCGTCGATCGGACTGCACGCGCGCGACCACGCACAGCTCCTGCACGCACTCCAGCGCTTGCGCGATGGCGGCAACACGGTGGTCGTCGTCGAACACGTCGAAGCAACGCTGCGCGCCGCGGATCACATCATCGACGTCGGCCCCCTCGCCGGTCGCAACGGTGGGCGCATCGTCGCCCGCGGCACGCCGCAGGAAGTCGCGCGCGCCGACTCGCCGACCGGTCGTTTCCTGCGCGGCGAGCTCGCGATGCCAGCGCCGGCGCGTCGGCGCGTGGGCAACGGCACGTTTCTCGAAATCGAGGGCGCGCGCGCGTTCAACCTCAAGGGCGTCGACGTGCGCTTTCCGCTGGGGACCTTGTGCGTCGTGTCCGGCGTGAGCGGCTCGGGGAAGTCGACGCTGGTGAACCGCATCCTGCAGCCGGTGCTCGCGGCGCACCTCGAACGCGAATTCGACGAGCCGGGCGAACACGCGCGCACGCGTGGGCTCGAGCACGTGGGGGACATGGTCGCGATCGACGCGAGCCCGATCGGCCGCACGCCGCGCAGCAATCCGGCGACGTACACCGGAGTCTTCGACCCGATCCGCGACCTGTTCGCGGCGCTGCCGGAGGCGCGCGTGCGCGGCTACACGAAGTCGCGCTTCTCGTTCAACGTCGAGGGCGGTCGCTGCGAGGCCTGCGGAGGCGCGGGCTCGAAGCTGGTCGAGCTGCAGTTCCTCGCGCCCGTGACCGTGCCTTGCGACGAGTGCGGCGGCGAGCGCTTCCAGTCGCAGACGCTCGACGTTCGCTTCAAGGAGAAGTCGATCGCCGATGTGCTCGCGCTGACAGTCGAAGAGGCGCTCGAGCTCTTCAAGGACCATCCGAAGATCGCGCGGCCGCTGCAGGCGATGGCCGATGTCGGACTCTCGTACCTGACGCTGGGTCAGCCGTCGACGACCATCTCCGGCGGAGAGGCGCAGCGCATCAAGCTCGTGTCGCAGTTGCACAAGCGCACGCGCGAGCACACCGTGTACCTGCTCGACGAGCCGACCACGGGGCTCCATCCGCAGGACATCGCGCGCCTCGTGGGAGCGCTGCAGCGCCTCGTCGACGCGGGTCACACGGCGATCGTGATCGAACACAACCTCGACGTGATCCGCGCGGCCGACCACGTGCTCGACCTCGGGCCCGGTGGCGGGGACGCCGGTGGCGAGCTCGTCGCGTCGGGTACACCGGAGGAGTTGATGCGCAACGAGCGCTCCGCCACCGGCGCGGCGCTGCGGGGCGTGCACACGGTGGCGCGCAAGGCGAAGCGGGGCGCGAGCGAGCAGGTTCGGAGCGATCGCATCCGCGTCGTCGATGCCACGACGCACAACCTCGACCACGTGTCCGTCGAGATGCCGCGCGACGCGCTGGTCGTGATCACGGGACCGTCCGGCTCGGGCAAGAGCTCGCTCGCGCTCGACACGATCCACACCGAGGGGCGCAGGCGCTTCGTCGAGTCGCTCTCGACCTACGCACGGCAATTCCTCGGCAACCGCGACAAGCCGCCCGTCCAGCGCATCGAGGGGCTCGGTCCGTCCGTCGCCGTCGAGGCGGGCACCTCGCGCGGCCACCCGCGCTCGACCGTCGCCACGACCACCGAGATCCACGACCACCTGCGCGTCCTGTGGGCGCGCGCGGGAACGCCGCGCTGTCCCGAGCACGGCCTCGAGCTCGCCGCGGTGGATCCCGCGCGCATCGCGCGCGACGTGCTGAAGCGACACGCGGGCGCGAAGGGTTGGGTCGTGGCGCCGGTGCACGCAGGCGCGAGCGCCGCCGAGGCGCTCGACGGCCAGCGACTCGCAGCGCTCGTCGCCGCTTGGAAGTCCGCGGGCTTCCTGCGACTGCTCGTCGATGGCGTCGAGGTGCGCCTCGACGGAAAATTGCCGAAGGTCGGCGCCCAAGCACGCGTCGATCTAGTGATCGACCGGCTCGGCTTTTCGTCGGATTCTCGCGCGCGCATCGCGGAAGCGGCGGAGCAGGCGGCCGCACAGGCGCAGGGTCGCGTCAGCGTCGTGGTCGCGCAGGGCCCGCGGCTGGAGTTCTCCACGCAGGGCGCTTGCCCCGAGTGCGGCCACCGGCTCGAGCATCGCCTCGACCCGCGTCACTTCTCGTTCAACACGCACGCCGGAGCCTGCTCGGAGTGCGATGGACTCGGCTCGTCGAGCCGCGCCGACGCTGCCAAGTTGGTCGTTCACGAGGACCGCTCGCTCACCGACGACGCGCTGCACCCGAAGTTCGCGCGCTATCTCGTCAAGGGCAAGGGCTACTACGAGCACCTGTTCCTGACCGTCGCGCGCACCCATCGCATCAAGGTCGAGCTCGCCTTCTCCGACCTCACGCCGGCGCAGCGGGAGCTGTTGCTGTTCGGCAAGGGCTCGAAGAGCCGCTACGAGGTGAAGATCGAGCGCGAGAGCACGAACGCCGAGATCGTGGAGCGCTTCACGGCCGACTGGCCGGGGCTGTGCGGGCACATCGACGCGTGGCACAAGAAGACCGAAGACGCGGAGTGGGCGACGGCGCTCGAGCAGGTGATGACCACGGTCACCTGCCCGACCTGCGAGGGGGAACGGCTGATGCAGGATGCGCGCCACGCGGTCGTCGCGGGCGTGCGCTTGCCCGAGCTGGCGCGCTGGTCGGTCTCGCGCTCGCTCGAGTGGCTGCGCAAGCTCGCGCTGCCAGCGGCGACTCGCGCGGGTGTCGAGCAGGTGGTGGGCGAGCTCATCGCGCGCCTCTCGCTGCTCGAACGCGTCGGCCTTGGCTACCTCACGCTCGATCGCCCGACGCACACGCTCTCAGGTGGCGAGGCGCGGCGCGTGCGGCTGTCCGCGAATCTGGGCTCACAGCTCGTCGGCGTGTGCTACGTGCTCGACGAGCCGACGGTCGGCCTGCATCCCGCGGACGTGGAGAAGCTCACCGGAGCGCTGCTCGAGCTGCGCGCGGGCGGCAACAGCGTGCTCGTCGTCGAGCACGACGAGAGCCTGATGCGGCGCGCGGACTGGATCGTCGACATGGGTCCGGGAGCCGGACGCTTGGGCGGCAAGGTCGTCGCGAGCGGCACGCCGGGCGAGATCGAGGCCCACCCGAGTTCGCTCACGGGTGCCGCGTTGCGCGGTGAACTCGCGCCCGCGCGCACGACGGTCCGTGCCAGCGAGCGCGGCCAGCGCGCCAAGATCCGACTCGCGGGCGCGAACGGGAACAACCTCAAGGGCGTCGATTTCGAGGCTCGTTTCGGCTCGATCCACGGTGTGTGCGGCCCGTCGGGATCTGGAAAGAGCACACTGGTGCTCGACACGCTCGTGCCCGCCCTCAAGGGCGAGCGCGCGAGCGGTCGCTGGAAGAAGCTCGAGGTCGGCGTCGAATCGCCGCGCGTGGTCGTGATCGACGCGTCGCCGATCGGACGCACTCCGTCGAGCACGCCCGCGACGTACACCGGCTTGCTCGAGCCCATCCGCGAGCTCTTCGCGCGCACGAGCGACGCGCGCATGAAGGGCTTCGGTCCGGGGCACTTCTCGTTCAACTCGCCGAAGGGGCGCTGTCCGGCCTGCGAAGGCAAGGGCGCGACGCTCGTGGAGATGCAATTCCTCGCGGATCTGTGGCTGCCCTGCGACGAGTGCGGCGGTCGACGCTTCGCTCCGCAAGTGCTCGAGGTGCGCCACCGTGGCAAGAGCGTCGCCGACGTGCTCGATCTCTCGGTCGACGAGGCGCTCGCGTTCCTCGACGCGCACCCGCGCGCTGTTTCGATCCTGCGCACGCTCTCCGATGTCGGCCTGGGCTACATGTCGCTCGGCCAGAGTTCGACCACCCTGTCCGGTGGCGAAGCGCAGCGCGTGAAGCTCGCCGGAGAACTGCTCCCCAACGACGCCTCGGGCCCCGCCGCGATCATCCTCGACGAGCCTTCGACGGGCTTGCACGCCTGCGACGTCGCGCGCCTCGCGCGCGTGCTCGCGCGGCTCGCCGACGAGGGCCACGCCGTGATCCTGATCGAGCACCACACCGGCCTGCTCGCAGCCTGCGACGAGCTGACGGAACTCGGCCCCGCGGGAGGCGAGGCCGGCGGTCGCGTGATCGCGGTCGGCACGCCCGACGAACTCAGGCGCGATCCGCGCTCGATCACCGGTCCGTTCCTGTCCACCGACTGCGCTCCCCCGACCCAAGCCCCCTCGCGCGGCAAGCGCGTCGAAGCCCTGCGATGATTCGACCGGACAATCCGCTGATCGTGCAGAGCGACCGCTCGCTGATGCTCCACACGGTGCGCGCCGTGGTCGACGCGAAGGGCCATCCCGTGCGCGACGCGCAGGGACAGCCGCTGACGGAGGAGCATCCGCGCTTTGCCGAGGCGCGCGACGCGCTCGCGGGCTTCGCGGAGCTCGAGAAGAGCCCGGACTATCTGCACACCTACCGCATCACGCCCGTGTCGGTCTGGAACGCCGCGGCGCTCGGACTCACGGTCGAGAAGATCGCGCAGGTGCTCGATGAGTACGCCTGCGTGCCGGTTCCCCGCCGCGTGCTCGACGACGTCAAGGGCTGGATCACGCGCTACGGTCTGCTCAAGATCGAGCGGCGCGCGGGTCGGGACGACGAGCGCACGTTCGAGCTCGCCAGCACGTCGCGCGAGGCGCTCGACGATGTGCTCGGTCACGAAGCGGTGCGCAAGCTCGTCAAGGTCGATGCGCAGCGGCGCGTGTGGGTCGATGCACTCGACCGCGGCGGGATCAAGCAAGCGCTGATCAAGATCGGCTATCCGGTGGAGGATCGCGGCGGCTACGTCGAGGGCGACCGACTCGAATTCGCGCTGCGCCCAGAGACCCGCGGCCGACGCAAGTTCGCTCCACGCGCGTACCAACGCATGGCGGCCGAGGCCTTCCACGCCGGCGGCAGCGTGGTGGGGGGCAACGGCGTGATCGTGCTGCCGTGCGGCGCGGGCAAGACCGTCGTCGCGCTCACGGTGATGAGCCTCGTGCAGGCCAAGACGCTCATTCTCACGACCAACACCGTCGCCGTCCGGCAGTGGCGCGAGGAGCTGCTCGACAAGACGACGCTGCGGCCCGCGGACGTCGGCGAATACACGGGCGACAACAAGACCGTCGCGCCGGTCACGATCACGACCTACCAGATGCTCACGTGGCGGCGAGCGAAGTCGGAGACCTTCGAGCACTTCGAGGTGTTCGGCAAGGAGAACTGGGGACTGGTCGTGTACGACGAAGTGCATCTGCTGCCCGCGCCCGTGTTCCGTGCGACGGCCGAGCTGCAGGCTCGCAGACGGCTGGGTCTCACGGCGACGCTGGTGCGCGAGGACGGCAAGGAGGACGAGGTTTTCTGCCTGATCGGCCCCAAGCGCTTCGACATGCCATGGAAGGTGCTCGAAGGTCAGGGCTTCATCGCGACGGCCACCTGCACCGAAGTGCGCGTGCCGCTCGATCCCGCGACCAAGCACGCCTACATCGCCTCGGGCGCCCGCGCGAAGTTCCGCGTCGCCAGCGAGAACCCCGCCAAGCTGCGGGCCGTGCAGCGCATCCTCGAACGCCACGCGGGAGCGCACGTGCTCGTCATCGGTCAGTACATCGAGCAGCTCGAGGTCCTGTCGCGAGAGCTGCAGGCGCCGCTGATCATGGGCAAGACGCCCAATGCCGAGCGCGAGCGCCTGTACGCGCAGTTCAAGTCGGGCGAGCTGCGCGTGCTGATCGTGTCGAAGGTGGGCAACTTCGCCGTCGACCTGCCGGAAGCGAACGTCGCGATCCAAGTCAGCGGCACGTTCGGCTCGCGGCAGGAAGAGGCGCAGCGCCTCGGCCGCATCCTGCGGCCCAAGGCCGACGGTTCGGCCGCCGCGTTCTATTCGATCGTCACGCTCGGCTCGCGCGATCAGGAGTTCAGCGAAAAGCGCCAGTTGTTCCTCACGGAGCAGGGCTACTCCTACGAGATCATCGAAGCGGCGGCGCTCGAGCCGCGGGTGGAGGAAGCGCGGTGAGCGAGTCGCGAAACGGCCGACCGAGCGACGACGGGGCCGCGCGCGCGCTGCTCGCGCGTCCCAAAGTCGCGGACGTGCTCGGTTCCGTGGGTGAGCGCGAGCTCGGGGAGCTGTACCTGTTCTGGGGCGGCGCCGACTCGCCTCCGCCCTCGTCGGACCTCACCGAGCGCCGAAAGGTCCTCGCGCTGTGGATGGGCGACGGCGAAATCGCCGAGGCGCGCATGCAGTCCCTCGGCCGTCGTCCGCAGCAGGTGCTCGCGATGCTGCTCGACGCGCAGGGTTACATGCACACCACCGCCGAGCTCGCCGACCACCGCTTGCTCGCGCACCTCTCGCGCTATGAGCTCGAGTCCTGCGTGCAGGCGCTCGTGCGCTGCGGCGCGCTGCTCGAAGTGCCCGATCGGCGCTCGAAGTTCGCGGGCGCGAAGACTTGGGCCGTGCCGATGGAGCTCGGCGACGGACTGTTGCGCCAGCAGCGCGCCAAGCGCCGCGGCGTATTCGACTTGCTCACTCTGCGCGGTTTCCTCGATCGCCAGTACGACGATCCGGTGCGCGGCAAGCGCATGACTCCCACGCGTCTGCGCGAGATGTACAAGATGTACTCGAACGAGACAGCCGCGCTCGCGCGCGTCGAGCGCCTGCCCGACGACGCGCGCCCGCTGATCGAAAAGTGCATCCTCCAGTTCGGCGGGCTGCTGCCGCGCGGCCTGTTCGAGCGGCTCGAAGACGGCTCGGGCCCGTGGAATGGCGGCCGCTGGAAGCAAGTGCTCGAGGAGAACTTGGTCGGCACGGTCGAGAAGCTCGAGCTCTCGCGCTACGGCATCGCGCACGCGGACGACACGCTGGTGGTGTTCAACGAGATCGCGCTGGCGTGGCTGCGCCGAGTGGCGGTTCCCGGCGACCCGGACGCGCCGCACTCCGAGCACGGACTGGGCGTCGACCTCGTCAGCAACATCTCGCGCTTCATGGGCTTTCTGATCGAGCACAACGTGCGCTTCACGGTGCGCGGCGAGATCTTCAAGACCACCGAGAAGCGCATCCTGCAGGACCTGATCCCCAACCCCGGTCGCGAACTTTCGCGCGCGGCGGTGCTCGACTTCATCTTCGAGTTCACGCGCGGCATGGGCCTGATCGAGTCGACCGGCGAGCGCACGTTCGCGATCGCGGCCGCGGGCCGCGATTGGGAGCAGAAGCCGCTCGAGCAGAAGCTGCACGCACTGGTCGAGTACGCGACCGAGGAGCACGACGTGGCGGGGGACTGGTACCACCAGGTACGCCTGCGCCGCATCTTCATGCGCCTCATGAAGCGCATGGAACCCGGCACGTGGTACGACCTGATGTACCTGCCGTTCCTCTCGCGCAACACGTACCTCGCCGGCCTCGACCAGCTCGCCGTCGACGAGTACTTCGCGACGCGCTCGCAGGGCGCCAGCTGCGCGCCGATGGAGGACCCGCAGCGCCTGGCTTGGAACCTCGCGCGCTGGGTGCGCCAACGGCTGTACCTGTTCGGCGTCGTCGATCTCGGCTACGACCGCTCGGGTCGCCCCGTCGCCATGAAGCTCACGCGCTCGGGCGCGCGCCTGCTCGGCGTGGTCGAGCAGGATTCCGGCAGCGCGCCGTTGCTCGGCAGCCTGATCGTCACGCCGGACTTCGAAGTCGTGCTGTTCCCGACCGGTGACGACGCGGCGCTCGTGCACGAGCTCGATCGCTTCTGCGAACGCGAACGACAGGGCGAGACGATGCACTTTCGCATCCACGAGCGCTCCGTGCAGCGCGCGCTCTCCGAGGGCATGCTGCTCTCGCGCATGCGCTCCGTGCTGCGCCTGCAATCGCGCACACCCGTGCCGCAAAACGTGCTGTTTTCGATCCGCGACTGGGCGGGGCGCGCGGGCGTGCTGCACCTCGACGCCGCGCTCGTCCTGCGCGGCGAGGATCCCGACACGCTCAAGCGCTTCCAGAACGATGCGGGTGTCCGAAACTTCGTGCGCGAGGTGCTCGACGAGCGGCGCTTGCAGTTGAAGTCGCGCTACGCGCCCAAGCGGCTGCACGCGCTGCTGCGCGAGTTCGGCTACAAGGTCGAGCTCGACGGCGTGCTGTGATGCGGCTGCCGCCGCCGATCCTCGCGCTCTCGCCGGGCACGCTGGCGGCCTGCGATGCGGCGTCGTTCGTGGCGCGCGTGACGCGCTGTCGCGAGCGCGGCTTGCGCGGCCTCGTGCTGCGCGAGCGGCAGCTGTGCGATCGCGACTACCTCGCGCTGGCGTGCGCGCTGCGCGACGCGCTGCCGCGCCGGTGCGATGGCTGGCTGGCCCTCCACGACCGACCGCACCTCGCCCGCGCGGCGCGCGCCGATGCGGTGCACCTCGGCGGCCGCTCGCTGGCGCCGCTGCGCGTTCGCGAGTGGCTCGACGGCGAAATCGCGCTGGGGCTCTCGACGCACGCGACCGAGGAGACCCGGAGCTGGTCGGGCGCCGACTATCTCGTCCACGGCCCCGTCTGCGCGACGACCAAGGGTGAGACGCGGGTCGAGGGCATCGGGTTTGCAGCTCTCGCTCACGGCGTGGCCCGCGCGAGCGTGAGCGTCTGGGCGCTCGGCGGACTCGGGCCGGAGCACGCCGCGCAAGCCGCGCAGGCGGGCGCGAGCGGCATGGCGGTGCTCGGCGGGTTGCTCGCGCACCCGCAGGCCGAAGTCCGCACCGAGCAGTACGTGCGCTCGTGGCTCGAACGAGCCCCCAAGGCGTAGGATCGCGGCATGGGCTGGAACGAGGATTCGCTGCACCGCTGGCTGGCGCGCCGTCGGAGTTCGCGCGCCTCGCGCGAGTTCGGCAATGACGCGGCCGTGCTCGCCAAGGAGCTGTGGCGTCCGGTCGTGTGCGTGGATGCCGTGGTCGAGGGCGTGCACTTCGAGGCGCTCACGCCCGCGCGACTGGCGGGAGCCAAGGCCTGTGCGCGCGCGCTGAGCGACCTCGCCGCGAGCGGTGCCGAGCCGCGCGCGGTGCTGCTCGCGCTGCGCGCGCCGCGCGCGGAGTCCCAAGCGCGCCTCAAGGCGTTCATCGCCGCCGTCGATGCGACCGCGCGCGCGCACGGCGCCGCGCTCGTGGGGGGCGACACCACCTGTGCCGAGGGTCCGCTCGCGCTGACGGTGACGGCGCTGGGCGAGTTCGTCGCGCGCGGCGTGCCGCCCTCGCGCGCCCGCGCGCGCGCCGGTCAGGTGGTCGTGGCGACCGGAGCCTTCGGCGGGAGCCTGCTCGGTCGGCACCTGCGCATCGTTCCCCGCTTCGAGGCCGCGCGCTGGCTGCTGGGACTAGGTGCCACGGCGATGATGGACGTCTCCGACGGGCTCGCGCTCGACCTCGCGCGCATCGCGCGCGCCTCGCGGGTCGCGATCGACGTCGGCGTCGTGCCGATCCATCCCGACGCGCGCCGACGTGCGCGAGCGAGCGGGCGCTCAGCCCTGCGACACGCCCTGCACGATGGCGAGGACCACGAGCTCGTCGCCACGCTGAGCGCGCGAGCGGTCCTGCGCGCGCTGCGCGAAGCGCCGCGGCATTGTCCGGGCTTGGTGGTGCTCGGCAACGTGCGCCGCGGTCGGGGCCTGCGCGTGCCGCGCGACGAGCGCAGCGAAGTGCTCGTGCCCTTCGCCGGTGCAGGCGGCTGGATCCACGGCACGTGAGCGAGAGCTTGGAATTCGAGAGCGCCTCGGCGCGCGACACCGAGGAGCTCGGCGAGGCGCTCGGACGCCTGCTGCGTCCGGGGGATGTCGTGGCGCTCCACGCCGAGCTCGGCGGCGGCAAGACCTGCTTCGTGCGCGGGCTCGCCCGCGGCTTGGGAGTGAGCGCGCAGGTGTCGAGCCCGACCTTCCAACTGATGCACAGCTACCCCGGGCCCATCCCGCTCTACCACCTCGACGCGTGGATGCGAGAGCGCGGGGAGGGCTTCCTCGACGAGGGGGGCGCCGAGTGGTTGCGCGCGGACGGCGTCGCGGCCGTCGAGTGGGCGGAGCACGTGCTGAGTTGGCTCCCCGAGCAGCGCTTCGAGGTCGCACTGGCGCACACCGGCCCCCAGCGGCGGGCGATCTCGCTGCGCTGGACCGGGCCGCAGGCGCGTCTGAGGGCCCTCGAAGAAGGGAAAAAGCGCTGAACCATGGTCGTCGGGGTGCGTTGGGGGAGTGCTTGAGAGGCTCCTGGGACGACGAGCGCGACCCGCTCGCGGCCCTCCGCGGAGGTGACCGGGGGCCGTTCGAGCAGTTCGTACGCAGCGAAGCGGCCACGCTCCTGCGCTTCTTCCAGCGGCACGGCGCGTCGCTGGGGGAGGCGGAGGATCTGGCGCAGGAAGTGTTCCTCAAGTTGTACCGATCCGCACCGACTTACCGCGCGCAGTCGCGCTTCTCGAGCTACGTGCTGCGCGTCGCGCGCAACGCGTGGATCGACCGTCGGCGGCGGCGCGCCGTGCGACCGGAGGGGCCTTCGCTCGACGAGGCCAGCGGCGGCAACGAGGCCAGCGACGGCAACGCGAGCCTGCTCGAGCTCCTGCCGGGCTCGGACCCCGAGGTGAGCCGCCGCGCGGAGCGCCGCGAGGAGCGCGAGCGCGTGCAGGCCGCGCTGGCGCACCTCCCCGAGTCCCACTCCATCGTGATCGAGCTGGCGCTGGTGCAACAGCGGCCCTATGCGGAGATCTCCGAGCTGCTCGGGATTCCGATCGGCACGGTCAAGTCACGCGTGTTCCATGCGCTGCGCAAGCTGCGCGAGATCCTCGGCGAGGAGCAACTTCCGTGAGTGAGCATCGGCACTTCGACGAGCAGACACTGCTCGAGGCCGCACTCGATCCGCAGGCCCACGCGTTGCGCGCGCAGGTGCACTCGTGTGCGCAGTGCAGCTCGGCGCTGCGCAAGTTGGGCGCGTTCGCCGACGATCTGCGCCTGCAATTGCTCGCGGAACCCGCGGCGCAGGCGCGCACGGCGCGCGTTCTGAGCGAGCGCGTGCTCGCGCGCACGACGCGCGAGGATCTCAGTCGCGGCGGCGACCTGCGACTGGTCGCGCGCTTCGCGCTCGAGCGCGTGCGCTCGTCGAGTGCGCTGCGACTCGCGGCCGCGCTGCTCGTCGCGCACCTCTTCGCGCTGCCGGTGCTCGCGTGGATCGTGCTGCGCGCTCCGCGCCGCACCGGCGAGTTCCAGACCCGCATCGAGACGCCCTCCGAGCCGTACTTCTCGGGAGAGGGCGAGCGCGAACCCGATCTCGTGCCGAACACGCCGCTCCCCGAGGGCGAGCCGCGCGCAGTCGAAGTCGCCGCGGGCAGCGACGGTGCCGACTGGCTCGTCAGCGCGCGGCGCTCGGAGCGCGCGGCGCTGGTCGCCCTCGCGCCCAAGCCGTGGAGCGAGGGCGCCCCGACCGAGCCGCTGGCACAGCTCCTGTGGCTGCGCGCTGCGCGTCTGGCGGGCCGCGAGCTGCCCGACTGGGTGCTCTCGCGCGCCCCCGACGGGGCCCCCAGCCGCATGGCGATCTGGACCGAGATCCTGCTCGACGAGTGGGCACTCTCCGGCGCGCGACCTGCGCACCTCGAAGCCGCGCTCGCGCGCCTCGCGGCCCTGCCGGATTTCCAGCGCTCGCGCCTCGTCGCCTGTGCGCTGCAGCGCGCGGCCGCGGGCGGAGCCATCGAGGCGGCCACGCTGGTCGACTTCCAGCGCCCGAGCGCCGACGCGCGCGAAGTCGCGGAGCGCGCGGCCAAGGAGTCCTTGGCGCGCTTGGCGCGTGACGCGCTCGGAGACCACCGCGACGCGGGCTCGAGCGAGCGCGAGGCGGCCCTGGACGCCTGGGGAGCGCCGCGGCGCCCGTAGGGGCCCAAGCGTTCGCGCGCGAGCGAAACTCGCGCCGCAACCGGCGATAATGGGCCTTGGGTGGGTCGGCCCATGCCCGGCCGTGGTCCCTGCGCTCGCGAGCCGTTACCCTCCTGCGCCCATGTGGTCCGTGTTCCTCGCCGTGGCGCTCCCGCAGTCCGCTCCTTCCGTCCCGGCCCCCGCGGACCGTGCGCCCGCGTTCGAACTCACGCTCCTCGAGGCGGCGCGCACCGCACTCGAGAACGACCTCGGCCTCAAGCTGGCCGAGACCTCGGCGGAGATCTCCCAGTACGCCTACGAAGGCAGTTGGGGCAGCTTCGATCCGACGTGGCGCATCAACGCTGGCTATCGAGAGGACGAGAACCGCAACAACAACCCGTTCTTCGGCATCGACAGCATCGACTCGCAGCAGCTCGACCTCGGCACGGGGCTGAACCTGCCTCTGCTGACGGGCGGTGCGGTCGATCTCTCGTTCGGTCAATCGAACACCGACTCGAACTTCGCACTGTTCCAGCGCTCGGTGTCCGAGCGCATCGCGCTGAGCTTCAACCAGCCGCTGTTGCGCGGCGCGGGGACGGCGTTCGCGACGAGCACGCAGCGCGAGAACGAGTTTCGGCTGCGGCGTCAGCTCGAAGGCGTGCGACACGCGCGCCAAGACCTGCTCCAGCGCGTGACGCAGACCTACTGGGACCTCGTCAGCTCGCTCGAACAGGAGCGCGTCGCCGACGAGACGCTCGCGCTCGGGCGAGAGCAGCTCCTCCAAAACCAGCGTCGACTCGCGGCCGGCGTCGGGACGGAAGTCGAGGTGCTGCAGGCCGAGACGAACGTGGCGCAGCGCGTGGAGCAGAAACTCGCGCGCGAGGTCACGGTGCGCGCGGCCGCGGACAAGCTCAAGGGACTGATGTATCCCGGCACGCAGACCGAGCGCTGGGAGCGCGAGATCAAGCCCGTGACGGAGCTGCCCGACGCGGACAGGGCGAGCGTGCCGAGTTGGACCGCGGCGTTCGCCGTGGCGCTCGTCGAGCGCTCGGAGCTGCGCCAGCAGCTGTTCCAGATCGATGAGAGCGAGGAGCAGCTCCTGCGCGCGAGCTCGCTGCGTCGCTCACAACTGGACTTCTCGTTCCAGACCTCGAGCGCCGCCATCGAGCGCAACGAGGGCGACGCGCTCGAATCGGCCTTTGGTTGGGAGTATCCCACCTACGCGGCGCAACTGAACTTCAGCGCCCCGATCGGCAACCGCGCGGCGCTCAGCGCCGAGCGGTCGGCGCGCGCCGCCGTGCGGACCGCGCGCCTGACCTACGACCAGCTCGAGTCGCAGATCGTCGAAGAAGTGCGCGCCGCGGTGCGCAACACGAATTACTCGCTCGAAGCCGTGCGAGCGGCTGCGGCCAGCGCGGATCTCGCGCGACGTCAGCTCGCGGCGGAACAGACGCGCTATCGCGAGGGCCTGTCGACGAACTTCCAAGTGCTCCAGTTCCAGCAGCAGCTCGGAGAGTCGCTGTATTCCCAGACGCTCGCGCGCGCCAACCTCGCCAAGGCGCTGGTCGCGCTGCGCCGTTCGCAGGGCGTGCTCGATCCTGAGTGCATCGGGCTGTAGTGTCCCGCGCGAGGCAGACGATGGCCGTGCACAGAGGCGACGATCGGCGGTGCGCTGGAGTGATGCGGGGGAGATCCCGCGCGCTCGCGCTCGCGGCCTTGGTCTGCGCCGCGGCATGGTGCGCCGCGGCGTGCGCTGAAGACGGAGCGGAGCGAGAGGCGCAGGCGGGCGCCAGCGCGCTGCCGATCGCGCTCGACTCGCGCCTCGCCTACCTGCTCTCTCCGGGGACACGCCACGAGCATTACGACGTCGACGCTTCCGACACGCTCGGCATCTTGACGGAGACGCTCGAGCACGGGCATCGAGATCCACTGCGTCGCGCGCGCGAGGAGCTCTCGGCGCGAGGAGCTGAGGGCCTCGCCGTCGCGAGTCGCACGATCGACGCGCACTTCGAGAGCCCCGACGGCGGCTCGCACCTGCGCAACGCGCTCGAGATCGCGCAACGCAGCGACGCGCCCGGCGCGCGCGCGCTGTGCCTGCGACTGTTGCGTCACCGCGACGTCGGCCTCGCGGGACTGGCGGCGGTGGCGCTCGAGAAGCACGGGCAGCCGCAGGACTATGAGCTGCTCATGGCGTGCTTCGACGCCGCCGACCCCGAGTTCAAACTGCGCTTCCTGCTGGCCGCGGCCAAGCTCGATCCCCCGCGCGCCCAGCGGCAAGTCCTCGACTGGATCGACCGCGGCGAGCTCGATGGCCTTTGGGACGAGTGCGGTCCGCTGCTCGCCGGCGCGACCGCGAACGACGTCGTCGGCCGCCTCAGCCCGCACTGGCCGACGATGCCGCCGCGCTTCAAGGCCTTGCTCGCCGCTCCGTGCGCCCGCGCAGGCGACGCCCAGGCGCTGGCGTTCCTGCGCGAGGAGGCGCACAGCGCGGAACAGTGGCGCGCGGAGTCGGCCGTCACCGCGCTGCACTTCGCGAGCATGCATGCCGAACTCGACCTCGTGGCGCGGCGCGGCAAGGTCCCGAGCGCCCGCCTGCGCGCGCTCAACGCCCTCGCCACGCCGAGCCTCGTGGCGAGCTACGCGGAGTCCTTCCGCGCGAACTTGAATTCGAGCGACGATGGCCTCGCGAACGCCGCGCTGGCCGTGCTCGTGCGGCTGCGAGATCCCAGCGCCCTCGCGCACGCGCTCGCGCTCGTCGCTGGACAGGACAACGAAAGCCTGCGCACCGCGATGTCGGCGCTGCGCGAACCCATGCTCGAGGATCCAAGTCTGGCGCAGCGCGTGCTCACGGCACTCGAGGAGCGGCGCGCGCCCGAG